>Ga0307515_10001205_pt1 | contig 59066 bp, 62 predicted proteins | sample 17_EM_MG_FD_194513 | JGI IMG/M metagenome (GOLD analysis project Ga0307515, IMG submission 194513) | Populus trichocarpa ectomycorrhiza microbial communities from riparian zone in the Pacific Northwest, United States - 17_EM | ecosystem: Host-associated > Plants > Roots > Unclassified | place... | reverse complement strand
TCCCAAATCACATACCCAGCACATTTCTCTGGCGGACTAACCGCAGCGCTCCCCGGGGGTTTCGTGTGTGTTTGCCGACATCTCCCAAGTATCCGTGGTCCATTACCCGCCCACTTCTCATAGACTATCCAAATACCATACTGTATGTCGATCTGTCTTCTTGGCTTTGCCACCGGTTGACCCGTTCTCGAAATCGCTTCGAACATATCCCAATGATCCCGATGTTGACCCGAACTCATCCTGATGATGCGGATGTTGACCCGAACTCATCCTGTTGATGCCGATGTTGACCGGAACTCCTCCGAGGGTGTTGATCCGAGCTCCTCCGAGGGTGGTGACACGATGTCCTCCGAGGGTGTTGACACGATGTCCTCCGAGGGTGTTGACAAGATGTTGACCCAAACTCCTGCCAAACTGCTCTCCGTACTCGTCCCGAACGTGTCCTGTCGACGTATCGTTCGGTTGCCGTAATCTCGTATACCCATGGAACTCAATACCGTGGCCATCGCAGCCATCGCAGGCCTCTAAGCGGTTGAGTGAGATTTCGTCGAGAGGAGGCATCTGAGTCCTTTGCATCTTGGAATCGTCGTCGTGAGTCCGTAGGGTGTCCCGATCCCGGATGCGTTCGCAACGCATCCGGGACCCTGCGGCCTCGCTCGTATGAAGGTTCGCCATTCGACTGTTATCGCTTGATAGTTGTCGAAAATGGTATCCGGATCGTGGTCGCTCCTGGGCTCATAACCTGTTGTGACGAACCAGTCGAGACGATTGATTGATTGAGTCTAAGTCTAAGATGACTCGTAGCCTATATAGTAGCTGCCAGCCTTAACCCACAGCCACGTGATGACGTACTCCACAAAGACTCGGTCTAACAAGTTATATTTTGGAGTTGCTGAAATGTCTACAGTTTGATCTCCCTGAATACTGTAAACTTGGTGATGTATTCTCTCTACAGTGGTCTGTAGAGTCCCATAAATACTTTCTCTGTTATATTTACCTTCTTTGGATATTGTATTTCAAAATTACAATAAAAATGGTGGTAGTGGATTGCATACCAAAATTCAACAGGCTTGTATAACCTTGTTTTCTATTACATTACACCAATTATTAGTATTATTAGTTTGCCAGTTAAGTAGTCTTCAGTAGAATTTTAGCTTGAACTATATATCAATTGAGTAGAAGAGAATAGACAGGAGGCTAGGAGATTCAAATGTATTATGGCGAATATCTTCCCTTTGCCACAATATTCAATTATGAAATATTAGCAGTTCAGATATTTATCGACTATACCTACTATTGCAGACTGGCTGGATCTTCTAGAGTTATGTTATCAATCTGCAGAATTACCATGGCAGGAAACATTGCAGTGAAATAGCAGAGTTAAAATATAGAAAGTTCATCATCAATACACTGTTTTGCCTCTGGTAGCATACAAAGGAAATGTGTCAGATGAAGGCAGTTCTAGATCTGCCTTGTGGAGCTTTGAATGACGGTGCAAGTATATAATTTGATATATAGTCAAAGGAACATAAACAAATGATGTGAATGTAGAAAGATTGACTCCAATTGTGTGAAATGAAGAGCTGGGAAAATAGAGTATGGAACACATTGTTTATTAAGATGATTGTCCCACCTCAGACTGTACTAAGCATACATGCATTCAATCACCAGGTGCATTTATGTCATCACAGTAACTATATTTACCCCCCATTTCGATGTAAGCAGCAGTGGTAACAGGTGGATTTTCCCCCACAATACCATGCAACATACAACTAGGGGGAACCTTCACGCCTACATCAGAAAAATGAAATTTGGTCTCTTGGAGTCATTGGAAGATGTCAGACCAGAATCCCACAGTACTCAAATCCCAGAGTTGACTGGACCAATGCAGTGGCCTTGAGGTGCACCTGGGAGCGCTAGGGAATAATACGCAAGGACATAGAAGCTCTGGTGAGAACCAGGGGAGCACCTTGGAGTGCTGGCCACAAGTCTGGAAGCACCTCAAATCACTGTACAGCAGTCTGGGAAAAACAACATCTTCATTCTCATCTATGTATCTATGTATCAATATAACAATATAGCTACCAAATCTACATACAGTATATCCGGACCAGCTGCAGGCGGTGCTTGTGAGCAATTCAAGGTGCGCCAGAGGATGAAGATGAAGTGAACACAGAGATGCACTGGGAGTCCATAATCGAGCAAGTGTGGAAATCCATTCGGAGGCCATGATCGTGTGAACTGTTAGGCCATGATGAAGGGAGTTTAGCGATGCACCTGGAGGCATTTATTGTGCGAATGTGAAGGCCGGGATCAAGTGAGTTTGGTGATGCACTTGGAGGCCATGATTATGGAGCAGGTGGGGTCCAATGTAGGTGATATTGGTAATGGTAATGTGATATAGCAAACAAGACAATGGTGCTTGAAGGTTTGGGTTGAGGAGTCAAGACAAGACAAGAGTTGAGAATGGGTCAAAGTCATCTGTTGTGTTGCTATTCAAGAGAACCAGTAAAGAGAGAAGAAAGGAAATCCTCCTACACCAAACAACCGCGCTTTTTACACAACTCATACATCATCCTTGTATCAGTCTTCATATTCCAATATACTGTCTGACTCTTCCATCATGATTTTACACACCACCAACATGATCCCTTATCAATCAACCTTGCCACATTGTCTGACGTCACAACACGTCAGACCACTTCCTGATCATACTAAATATTCCCACCACCACCATTTAGTAATTGTGCGCCAATTCTGCATCTCCCATTGTCTCAGCCATTCCATTGCACCAATTCCTTTCAACTTTCCAGAAACTATTCTTCCATTATCAATGGTAAAGTTGAACCATGCCAGATTGTGTGAACCTGGATCTGCGCTCTGAGGCCCTGATTGGGTGAGTTGAGAAAAGCACTTGGAGGCCATAATTGAGCGAAATTGGAGGAGTACTCTGAGGCGGTTGATGGGAGGCATGCTGGGAGCTGAGACTCCATTCATCAGTAAGTTACAGTAACTCACATCCATGGGAATGTAACCAGCTGACTCTACCTGTGTGCGGTCATAGAGAGCCGGCTGGTGGAGATCGATTATGTCAGGAGGCAAGCCGGAAGCTGAAGCCACATTCAGGGGTCACCTTGTAAAGGCGAGAATGAAGAGAGGAAAGACAATCCTGGATGAATAAGCCATTCCGGGGATGCTGGACTGAACAAATGGGAGAAGTTTGAATCTATTAGCTAGCGAATGACGTGGAGGGTGATTGTGCCAGTGCCCGGTAGCCTGGTCAGTGTGCTTCAGCAGAGCCATGCAGAGCCACCCCTGATGTGCATGTCTGAACTTCCCACAACTACCTCCACTCCACAACAATCAGCACCATCCCCCAAAATGAAGTGCACCAAGAAGAAAATACAGCAAAAACCCCGTCGATCCCACCTCCTGTGTGTCCACTGCCATTTGTAGCCCCAAAAACCTGTTTCTTACCCTTGCGTCATCCATCTATAGACCAAGTCACCATTTATTTGATTGTAAGATTGCAGTCCATCACTGCAGCAACATTTGAAATTGACCAACAGTTGCTAGTCCAGTTCGGGATATCCAAGTCACTTTACCTTAGGCTGCACGGTTTTGGTTGAACTGCGCTGATACTCAACAATGGCTTCAACCTCATACTCCGGATCCTCGTCGGTCATCCTACACATTGGGGGTGGGGGTGGAAGCTCTCGGCTGTAAACGACACAATTTTGTTTCAGATGGGCAATGTTAGAAACATTGCGCATTTTCCACTGAGCTTGGGTGTTCAACCTGAAAGCATTGGCACCAATGGCTTCTGTGAGGCAAAACGACCAGCAAAACGGCTGCCCAAACTTTCTGCAATTGAGACTTGGCAACTCCAACTGTGCAAGATTGGCATGGCCAGTCAGAAAGATGATCGGGTCAGGAAGAAATAAATCTCCCATTCGGAAATTGTGCAGGCCGCAACACCTTTCAGCTTACAAACCCATCCTTGTTGTGCTTACTCGAACAGCTTTCTCAAAATGTGGAGATCTGACATTATCAGTACAGTGAACATGGCTGCTTCTAGGCTGACTTTCAGCTTCTAGTTGGCACTCGGAATATGTACCTGCAGATCAATAAGGAACATTGGTACAAACCCCTCCTTGGCCTGAAACGGAGTATTCTTATGAGATTGTTAGCAACGGTTCCAGACCGTCAAGTCATGTCCCAGTCCAGGTCCAAACCGAACCATTGGCAGATTCTTGGTACAGATTATCAATACCCCCGAACGATCATCTCGGGTACAGTTTGATGGAAATCTCCCAACCTGTCTGAATTGGACAGGTTGTCAGCGGGTCGCCCCATGAGTCCATCCATCTATTCAGATTAGGCTCGTGTTTTTGCAGATTGATAATGGTGTCTTATCAAAATCGTGAATTCAACAGCCAATCATTTGTTTTTGCAAGTTTTGCAGCCTGCGATAGTGAATATTTTTGAATTCATGTTTTTCCTTTCATTGATTGTATTGTTGCCTATCAAGGTGGTCAATAGTTCTGTTATGTGCTTGAATATCTGCGCAATGCCTTGATTACCAAATATGCAACACCAAAAATCATTGACACTCCATTGACCCTCATTTTCAGGATGTGGCAGGGAGCGTGTCGCTGTTGTTTTTGCCCCTAAAGGCTGCCAATATCTCATTAATGGAAGTCTGCAACCAATCAGAATTTAGATTACCCAAGATGCAAAGCGACGAATGGTTGACACTCAGTTGACACTCATTCTCAGAATGGGGCAGTGATCATGGTGCTGGCTTTTTTGCCTATGAAAGCTGCCAATACATCAGATATACCTAACAGCGACCATATCACTATTCAATTACCATACCTACAAGAACGAAAATTGTTGAGGCTCCATTGACGCTCATTCTCACAATGGGGCAGTGACCGTGTTGCTGTTTGTTTTGCCTATAATTACTGCCAATACATCGGTAATGCCTGGCAGTGACTCAGTCACAATTCAATTACCATACTCAAAAGACCAAAAATCATTGAAGCTCCGTGTACGCTCATTCTCAGAATGGGGCAGTGACTGTGTTGCTGTTTTTTTTGGCAATAAAAGCTGCCAATACATTACTTATGCCTAACAACAACCAAATCACTATTCAATTACCATACTTACAAGTAGTGTTAGCAACGGGTCCAAATTCCCAGGCCGGTTCCGGGTACGGTTCCACCCAAAACCGGACCGTGGCAACGCGTCTTACCACAAGAACAACCCAGCCCATTGGAAATGGGCCGGTTTTCCACCAAAAACCTGGCATTTCATGTTCACAAGTTTGGCTCCAATTAAGTATTTGAGTTCTGATCGTATCATGACATGATCAGTACGTAGATTGTGCAGTTTCAGCTGCTCTTTCACCTCCCGCTGTCCGATTTGCGATCAGACCAGTATTCGTTGAGTCGCTATCGAAAACCCGCCAATTTGGGCAAAATATCGCTTAATTTCCCAGCGATTCGACGAATATTGGTCCTATCGCAAATCTGACAGCGGGAGGTGAAAGAGCAGCTACAACCGCACAATCTACGTACTGATCATGTCATGATACGATCATAATTCAAATACTTAATTGGAGCGAAATTTGGAGGAATATGGAGGAACCGTGAAATGGGCCCGCGGTCCGGGTACAACCCGGCCAAAAAACCACGTGTTTATGTCCGGTCCAGGTAACAAACCCGCCAAGACCACGCGGTTCGCGTTTTTGGCCGGGTAACAAACCGAACGGAACCAAACCGCTGGTCAACACCCGGACTGGTGTCGGGTTACCCGGACCCGTTGCTAACACTACTTACAAGACCAAAGAATCGTTGACACTCCGTCGATATTCATTTTGATATATTGTCCATTCAACCTCTGCTGCCATTGACAATTGGGTTGATGATGTTTTGAACTTATTGGTTGTCTTTCTGACAGATTGAGACTCGGCCCTGTGGCAAAGCTGAGCCCAGTAATATTCTTACACTGTTCGCTCTCATACTAGTAAAACTGGAACATCTTGCCAAAAGAATCATTGCACCCACTATACATCTGTTTATCAACCAATATTCACAAGCAACTGCTCACCATTCGCCCATGATATATCTCTAAATTAATCTCTTGGTCAAGGTACATACATGAGCTGCTGAAACATAACTACAAATTCTGCCCTACTTTTGTCTTGATTCCCTAATTCCTCCTGGTGTCCCATCAGCAATGACCCTAGTTTCTGTCAGAAACACCCGGGTGTTCCGGATGGCTCTGACAGCTCTGACAGGGCCTCGTCCCCTCTGACAGAGAATTACACGCTACCCGTCGCGTTGCATATGTACCTCCTATACTTTGTTGTGTCGTATACTCATCATCAGAACGACACGTGTGTAACACTGTTCGCAGGGGCTGCAGTTATGCTGAAGCCGGTTACATACTGCCTGGCGATGTTTATGTCGTTCTCCAGCCAAGTGCCACATTGTACCTCTCTGCTATTGCTATATATCAGATGCTGCACTCTCCCCATATGTTTAGTTTTGAGATGTTGTCACATATTTCAATACAGTTTTTGCTTCGGATACATCGCTTGCCGTTGCATTTGCTTCACCATTATTGTATTTTACAGGTCTGAAATATACTGTCCAAACTTCAAACTCACTAGTACTATACCCTCAGTCCTCCACATTCTGCGTTGATCCACCATCGGCTTGCGATACTTCATCCTCCTCATCCGCATCCGCATCATCGCCATGTCCAATCTTCACACTCTCTAGTACTATGCCCTCAGTCCTGCAGAGTCTGTGTAGATCCATCATTGACGAGAGATTCTTCTTCCTCCTCATCCAGATCTGCATCATTGCCAACGTCGCCCTCATTCTCATCGACATCACTGCTTCCCAGGTCAATCCTCACAAGTTCAGTTGGGGGCCGTCGTTGCTGGCTGGCGGTGGGGATGGCATCGCGCCCGTCGCTTTCATCGCCTTGGTCTTTGTAATTCCCACTGCCCCCTGGCATGCCGAAATGCACTTTGTCATCTGTGGAATTGTTGTCTATCAGGATGTTCGGGTCAGTGGGTCAGATCTCAGGCTCCTCAAGCGCTACTTCGGAGATCAAATAGTCAAGAAGAATACCATTGTCAACATGCGCTGCTTCCACGTTGATGACCACGGCAGGCGTTGAGTTCTCCGCCTGTTGGATCTGACGCTTGACTGTGGCAAGAGTGTTTTTATACACCCTCTGTTGGTAGCTCTCCGGTAGTGTGTTCGAGGTTTACATCAAGAATGTATACATGTCTGCAACACCAGGCGAGGTTAACAACTTGTGGCCCATTGCAGCGCAGCAGGATGCGTTCTTACCACCGTTATTCGAGTAGTTGAAGTAGTTCGAGCGATCTGGTCCGTCTGCTTTTGGCGTTGGCTTGGACACATTCAGATGAACACCTGTGGTCTTTTGCCACTCCACGAGAGCATGGCGCTACAAGGTGCAGGTAAACAAGATCAGTGGCGAGCATATATGACCGTCCATGTCATCAATCATAGAAAAATACAATCCATCAGCATACTTACCGCGGTTATTCGCTTGATTATGATATTTGATGTAGATACACCCCAGGATTGCTTCCGCCAGGAAGTAAAGTGGACACTGGTCATTGGGGGGCAGCTTTCGACTATCTCTGGGTTGGATTTGGACCGCGTACACCCCCTTCCATACACTCTGCTACAGGAGAAAGATACTTATTGTCTGCCAGGAGGGAATCAATGAATTCCTAATGCTCCACGGCGGATTCAAAGCGGTGGAGATCGTCAAGATCTGCTATGCTGTCCGTTGCGGATCGAATGAAACAAGATTTAACCTTATTGACTGGGGCTCGAAACTGGTAGCAGTTTGAGCATGTAATTTCAACCGCAGGCCGTTGCTTCAACATACCTCGTTCCAGATCTTGTTTGTGCGCGCCTCAAATGCTATGTACCAAATGTTGTTTTGCTGCATAGCGGTGTTCCGGTACTTCTCTATTATCTGCCAGTGTGGCCCTTCACCTAATGCTTTCGCAACGCATTACATTGCGTAACTTACCATCTCCACGTCGCTTGCACTCATGAACGGCAGTCTGTTTCACATCTAGAGCCCCAGGAGTCTCCGCGTTGCAAATTCAAGACGCGTCACGCCTCAGAGACCTAATCGATGGATGCTGCGGCTGCTGGAGACGATTGTTCGAGGTGTAGTCACCGCCTGCAGTTGCAATGGCCACTGCCTGTGTCTCTGATTCCTTTCTGTAGCTTGCGTTTGCAGTGGACTTGTGATAATCGCGCAGGCTTCTGGATTAGGGATGGGGGTAGGCAGGGTTTCATAACCGCTGAGAGGAGTGGGAGTGCTAGCAATGACGGATGCGGGGCTGGATATAATGCGACGCTTTGGCACTGTCTGTGAGGTTCCTCTGGGTGCTTGTGAGCTTTGACTGCTTGTACCTGGCATGGCGGTTGGAGTATTTATCAACCATCGCTGTGTAGCGGACAGGGTGGACGCCACGCGTTGTGGGATATCTGCAACGGAAGACTATGGTAGCAAAGATGATGGGGTGGAGTTCTGACCTTGGATTGAAGAGGCAATAGAACTCCCTCCTTGAGAGGAATTCCTCTCGCCAGCCTGTGCAGAAATGCATCTCTTAGCAGGGGAAAGTGGAGAATTCCCCGAAAGCCCACACAGTTGTTGATTCTGACGATCAGCAATCCGTCGAACATTTTGTAAGACCAGAGCTGTGTCAGTGTGAGGGCTCTGGGAAGGCATTGTCCGATATAGATGTGCGACGTTAAGAATGCAGGAACAATTTCCTCTGCATGCATATGCAATGGCAGATGAGGTAGACTCCTATTTGAGCGACCATGGAGGGATTCGACAAGATAGGGAGGCGCAGTGTAGACCGCGCTGGACTCTAAACCATGACAATACTCGGGGATGAGATCCTTTGAAAAGCATTCAATCATGGCGTCAACTGCCATCAGGTCAAACTCAGATTAAACTCAGCATTGATATTCACTGTTACAGCAAAGTCTGAAGGTGTATTTGCACCGCTTGAAGGGTGTTTATGCCTTCTTGGAGCCGTTATTGTAGTATTGCACTCGTTCTTGGCACAATACTTCGAACCATCGATTGTGTATATCCTCAGCTTCCCGTCGGAAATCCCCATTTGGCAGAGTAAAAAGCATCGCAAAGCGAAAATTGAAGTATTCTCTATCCTGTTACATTGGTTGCGTGTGCGTTTTCCACCACTAGGCGTGTTGGTAGCTGTGTTGGGCGGTTACACAGTTAGGACAACCAGAGAACGATGCACTGTGCTCCGAGATGCACAAGGTCTGAGTGGTGAAAGTGCTGTGTGATGGAACAGCAACGCCCAGCGACGTAGACATTCCTCACCGAAAGTACTAAATCTTCTCTCGAGGCTTCTCACTCATGAGGTGCCTGGTGGTTGTGCAAGATGATGGCTGGGCCGTTTTTGTGTTCGTTAACCAACAAAATGCAGGATATGAATCAAAATTACCATATCTCACAAGCTGAACCAAGAAATCGCAGGAACTCGCCTATATATATCCCTTCTTCTTGCCTATACCTTCATTTTTATTTCCACCCATGTTAAACACACCGCCAGCATTCTGAAATATTTCGACGTCATGTTACTTGCATAAAACAACGCCTCTCATTCCAAAACACACCCAATAACCTACACAACTTTGTAAGTTCCCTCTGGGCTTCCTTCCGCTACATGCAACTGTATCATAATGCTAGCGCTTTGGATCTAGATTCATTTTCAACTCATAGCGATGGCACCAAAGATCAGCTGCAAAAGACAGGAGAAAGCTAGGGCAATGATGCCAACATCGGTCATAAATCGATGCCTGTTGTTGGATCGGGACCATAGAGAAGGATTCATCTCGGAACAGATCCGTGAACTCATATGGATATACAATGTTTGTGGTGTCAAGGATCAGAGGGCATGGGACCTCTTTTATGATATAATCTTTCTTGATCCAGTCATGACTCGCCAGCTTTCACAATTCCAGCTGATGTGGCCACACCGCAGGAGCAGGAGTTCGCCTTTTCCAGAGTGGTGGGCAGCATTGCTCTCTTATATGGGGCAAATGTTTGACAACACCTGTGGCCAAATGAACAATTGGAGGTGGAACAACCCCTGCACCTTCGGGGATCGAGTCAAGTGCTGCAATGTGCAGACAACCAGCTAGGGGAAAGTTAAACGCACCGGCAAGCGTTTCTCTTGGTACGGTAGCAATGATCTCAGGGCAAAGATTGAGCCAGCAAGCTGCCGGCAGTACAAGCCAGGTGATATCGTGGTCCTTAGGCCACTGAATTGGGATGAGATAATCGACGAGGACCATGATGATGAAAACTGGGCGGATCACGGAGGCCCAGCAGTGGAATGAGCCATCCTGGCGATGGCAATGATAATGACAATGGCGAGGGTGAGAAGGACAGACAGGGCGGTGAGAAAGGGACCGGGAAAGGGAAGGGAACAAAGGATGGGAAGAGGACAGGGAAGGGGAAGAGGAAGGCAATGGAGGATGGGAAGGGGAAAGGGAAGGGAAACAGTAAAGGGAAAGGTAGTGTTAAACACATCCCAGGGGGAGATGATATCTCTCGTGCCGTTACTTTGCAGTTGCAGAACGAAAGGTATCAGGCAGACTAGGACACAGAGGGCTAACAAGAGCGGGTATATTTCGAGCTGGAAGGAATGCCCGCCGCGTCAATTTCCTCAGATGATGATACCCACTCTACCAAGGAGTCGGATGGCAAATATGACTCAGAACATGATCCTGATGTGGATATGTGCATGGAGGATGATGTAGACGCACGGTGCAGCGTGGATTGAGACAGAGATGTGGATGTGGAAAAGGTCGGTGACGATGATGAGGAGGAAGATGAAGAGGAGGAAGATGAAGAGGAGAAGGATGAGGAGGAGGAGGAGGAGGAGGAGGAGGAGGATGAGGTTGAGGAGCAGGATGAGGATGAGGATGATGGCAAAGAACCTCAGACGATTGGCCAGGGGGAGATGGTAAATACATCGGCTGACAATGTAGATACGATGGTAGACGATCAGGCAATCGTGCCACCTGAGCAAGGCCTGGAGATGCGCGAGCTGACCCCACGGCCACAACCTCCGGCGCCTGCCCCACAGCCACAAAGCCCAGAGCCTCACCCCTTACCACGAACACCAGAGACACATCAACTTGGTGGGAGGGAGTTAATGGGGCTTGTGACGCCACAAAAACCTTGCCGAGCGGTGCCAACTCTGCGAGAAGCTGAGGCAGCCGGAAAAACCTCCGACGTGGATGTGGATCAGCAGCTGCTTGGCGAAATGGCAGGTGACAACACTCTCCCAAATGTCCATCTCCCTGGGGCGCATCCAGATGACGCGGGAGGCAAGGATTGAACCAGTCCTCACGATGCAAAGGAGGCGAAGGTCGTTGCGTTCAGGTTAGGGTCGGGTTCTTGTCTGGATCATTTCCTTTGTTCTAATCAATTTACATCAGGCATTGACTACTACACGCGTCGCGAAGTTTTTGAATCACCCAGGGTTTATTTTTTTCGTGGGTTTTGTATTGGTTCTATTTTATTCATAGTATTATGGGACATTACACATGCCGCGTTTTTGCAACTCCTGCCATGTAACGAACTGCCTTTTGATGGTGTTGAGGCTCAAAACATCTCTCAAGTTAGATGAAAGTTTTGTGAGCGTACACCCACCAGGCTGCTCAGGCCCAGCACCAACTTTCGTCCCTTTCTACAGTGTATACTCCACTCCTCGCATGTCATCAACAATGCCAGAGAAGACGCCTTTCCATTGCCCTCAATATTCATGCCGAAAGAATTTCACCTCAGGCAGCTGGCGACTTAAACATATCCAATAACACAATCCTGAACACGTTGAAGTTACACGCCACAAGAATCTGACTATTCGCAGCGCGCCACGATGCGTTGAACCCTCTCAGCCTTGTGAATTCAACGCAATCAAAGATTCAGTCGAAGACTTGGACACGTTTCCCTACCTCGAACATGTTGAGAACATCACAGACATCGATTCTCAGCCACAGGTGCCTCCGGTGGTGCGGAGGCACACATACCCTGGCGCAGGCCCTCCGTTGAGTGATTACATTGCTGCGCCATGGGAACGCGACACTCAGGGGTGCCCTTAGAAAATCCTACACAACAATCCCTACTACCCGTTTGCGATGCGTGAAGTGTACAAATATATTCAGTGTGGGATCAAGAAGAATGGCATGAAGACGTACTATGACACCATGCTGAAGGAGGATAACTACGCTCTGCATTTCCCAACCTCCAAAAATGGGGATGGCGTTTTGAAGCTCAACGCTAGCATGCCAGATGATCAGGCTCTCGGGGAGTGGGAACTATACACTCTCCAGAATGTGAGATGGAATGACAATCACCAACGCCCTATCAAATACTGGAGTCGAGACATCATCAAAAGCAAGACAAGGTTGATGCGGCAGCCAGCCTAGGTGGAGCATCTCATTTACACCCCTCAGCATTGCATTATCATTGATACGCCAACGAAATCCCTCTATGCCGAGATGCGCACTGCGGACTGGTGGTGGGAGACACAGGAATGGAGAAATACTCGAGGATAATCACATGCTAATCGACGTTAAGTCAACGCTCTGAGTGGAGGATATGCTGGCTCTCTAGATCTTCATGTCCAACGGAACACATCTCCCGAATTTTGCTGGCGACAAGAGGGAGTGCCCTGTATATATGACGATTGGCAATCAATCTTCCAAGATCCGCCAGATGCCCTCAATGCATAGCATCGTATTGGGCACTCTCCTGCCGATTCCAATCAGAAACTGCAATATTCCTCTGAAGCGGCTGGATGAGCAGCGGCAAACAAACCGAGACGTGCTGAATGATGTACTCCGGCGGGTACTCCAGCCGATGCCACACTCTCGCCAGGCCATATTCACTGAGGATTCAACATGTGTCAATATAGTCCATGAATCGTGAGCGACATCCCGAAGCCTGACCTGCTCCATAAAATGCAGATCGACATGCTTGACCACCTCCAGAAGTGAATTTTCCACTTCATGAGGATGCACGAACGGCTTGACAAGTACAATGCAATCTGGTTTTCCATGCCTGCTTACCACGACCTCACACCAAAAATCAAGTCATATGGGGAAGTTTCTCAATGGAATGGGAAGGAGATGAGGGAAATGAGCCGGTACCTGCTTGTAGTTGTAACCATGTCTCTACGAGGCGGAAGCCCTGCTCAGCGTCCCATATTCAATCGTGTAATTGAGTGCACATGGGAATTATTAGAATTCTATATGTATGCTCGATATAAATCTCACAATGATGCAACATTGAGCTACATGCAGGACGCCTTGCGTCGTTGCCACCCCTTCAAAGATGTTGTCTTACTCAACTGAGCCGGCAAAAAGGTGCAGACCGAAGCAAATGCCCTGAGAACGGAGCTCGCGAAGAAGCGAAAGATTGACAAGGAATCAAATGCTGAAACCAGGACACTGTCCAAGAAGCGACCCGAAATGAATGACTGGCGAGATAATATCAGCCCCAAGCTAGACGTTTCCAAGTAGTCAGATGCCGACTTCAACCTTCCGAAGATCCACTTGATGTCTCATTGGGTCGAACAGATTCGTCGATATGCAGCCATGCAACAGTATTCTGCCGAGAGACATGAACAAGCACATCAATCGAACCTCAAGCATGGTTGGAATGCCTCCAATCACAATGTCAACTACCTGCTGTAAATAATCACCTTTCAGCGTCGCATTCTGTGCTTCGAAATGACAGAGCTCAATCTCCAAGCCCTCGCTCAGCATCGGGAGAACAGCGGCGCCGCCTCTAAAGTCCTCCCTTCCGGTGCTGATCCGGCTGCCCCCCTGAGGTCCCAGTCATAAGCGAAGCCCGAATTCATGGGACCCCAAAACCGCTGTGATGGAAAGCATCCTGACACTATGATCAAACACTTCAGAGCATTACTGGACAATAGGCCAGACACAACGCACCACATGTCAACATACAGCGGCACGTGTGAGTTCATCAAGCATAAGAGTTGTAACATGACATATATGTCAGATGACCAACTGCACGCAATGGAGCTCTGTATTTACCATTGTATCATGGTGGAAGTTGAGGTTTTAGAAGGTGAACGCATATCTCAGATGTGTCGATGCACAGCATGTCAGAGCAAGCGCGGAGGGGACCGATGGAATGGCTGGGTGTGGGTAGAGCAACGCCAAGGTGGTTGATATGGCGCTCTGAATGGGCGTCTCCCGTGGCAACTGCAATGACTATTGGAAATGAAGCTACTAAACTAGGATGGAGCTTTCGTGGAGTACTCGTTTGCCCTGGTGCTCACCACAATACCTGAAAACTTGGGCAACTTGGATCCCATCTCACAATTTGTACAACAGAGAAAATCACCTTCAGCCGTTGCTTTGCAAGTTTTCAGCGTGGGAAACATGGTCGGCGGCGCACACCTAATTCCAGAGATAGCTACCAGTTGTAAGACAAGACATGGAACGAACAAGCGATGGATTGTCAATAGCCACATAGATCTGGTGACTTGGAATGATGTGTATAATTAGTAAACAGAGAATTGCATTTGGCGTGCAGGTAGAAGGAACGCAAGGAGAGATTTTCGCAGCGTCACCCATCCCATTGCAATCCTGATGCAAGCGCATACCCAACGAACTCATTCCGACTTATGGTCACACTTGGCCACAATGCCAGAATGTTCGTTTAAAATAGGAGACTTACAGAGCGAGAAGAAACAGTGAAACCGTGATCTGAGGGCAATATGCAACCAGACGCGTGATATTGATGCCGGGCGCAGAGTAATCCGCCACCAGGGTATCTCTCACGGCCCTGACAGAGCGCGTCCACTCTGACACAGGCATTCCGCCCAGACGGAAATATTTTTTGCTGATGCCAATGTATTGACTTTCAGCAAGACATTTTCAGCCAGTCTCTTTGATTTCCATGTTGGCCGAATCAATCCAGGAATGTTTGGTGTGGCACTCATATCCCACTGCTCTGGGCCTTCAGGATCCTCAATGCCAACATCTGGCTCTATATTAGATTCAACTTCTGCTGCTCAATCGTCTTCGCTGTCATTTGGATGATCCAAGTCGCAATTTCAGGTTAGCCAATGCTCGGTTTCTGATAGCATTAGCAATGGGTCCAAATTCCCGGGTTGGTTCCGGGTCCGGTTCCACCAGAGACTGGACTGTGCCAACAGGTCTTACCACAGGAAAAACCCGGACTGTTGGAAATGGGCCGGTTTTACCCCCAAAAGTCTGGCATTTCAACTTCACCATTTTGGCACCAATAAAGTATTTGAGTTCTGATCGTACCATGACATGATCAGTACGTACATTGTGCAGTTTTAGCCGCTCTTTTACCTCCTGCTGTCGAATTTGCGATCAGACCAATATTCGTTGAGTTACTATCAAAAACCCGTGAATTTCACTGCAAATATCGTGTTACTTCACAGCGATTCAACAAATATTGCACCGATCAATAATCTGAAAGCGGGAGGTGGAAGAGCGGCTAAAACTGAACAATCTACATATTCATTATATCGTGATACCTTGAGATCTCAGATAGTTAATTGGAGCGAAAGTTGCAGGAACTGTAAAATGGCACCGCAGGGCGGGTACAACCCGGCCAGAAAACCGCGGGTTTATGTTTGGTCTGAGTAACAACCCGCCAGGACAAGGCGGGTCGGGTTTTTGGCCGGGTCTGGATCCAAACCCAACCCAACCGCTGGCCAAAACCCGGACTGCTGGCGGGTTACCCCAGACCTGTTGCTAACACTAGTGTCCGAGATATTATCAGGTGGGCTATTCTCATTGCTTTCAACTGGATGACGGTTGATCCATCTTATTTGGTGGAAATTTGATATTTGTGTTCGTCTTCCAGGGAGTGCCTTTGCAGACAAAGCTGGTGGCAAAGGTGATCTTTCCGACAATTGAAATGCAGCTGCACCATCATGTGAAAATAGTGACCTGGATGCTTTGAAAATCTCTTCCGTATCCGAAATGTATTTTACAGCTGTCATTCGCTTGTTTTGAGCGCGAGATTCCTTCTGTGTAGCATGTAGGTTTTGCCAGCCTTGCCACATCTCCAAAAAGTTGTGGATCTTGGCCATTCAGGGCCATTTTTGTTCCTCTGCGTCTCTCTTCATTTCCGTGTTGTTTGCTGTGTTCATTACATGCAATGTTGGATCATGGCCTGCCAATATCCCTTTATTGGCTCAAGCAAACTGCCTTACAACGACTATTGTTGCGAAGGGTCTTGCCAGTGGTTTTCGACTGCCTGCAGCCAATACCATCTCGCCTAACGGAAAAACTGGTCTCCACTCCAACACTGTGTGGTACGATAGAGAATATATCTCATGCCATGTTGGAGAGATCAGCATACTTTGTGTGTGATTCCTCTTATTGTCGCCACCAGTCGGTGATATCTGGCATCCAAAATGTACTGCTAATCTCCATTGGGTTGGAGTGGTAATCTTTGAGATTTGGATCGATTTGCCCCCAGTTCTTTGATGATTCAGGCGGTGACTTCGAATAGAGCCTGGTGGTGGTCAATTTGTGTGCTGTGCGAACGCTTCATCCGGGGGTCATTTCAGCCCTATTGTTAGGCATTTGGTATTGTTGATCATTGCGGGACTAATCATATGGATCAATGGAAGATTGACCGGATCCTGTAGCGGTAGTAGAGGGGAACAGATTATTGCTTGGTACAATGTCGGATTTAATGACCGGCACACATCTATGTTTGGCATGATATTCATCCTTCATATCCTTCAGGGATGCCTCTGGGTATTGAGTAGTATACGAAGTCTCGTCCTCAGGATTAATATACATTCCATTGTCCCACTTCCTGAAAGATCGCAATGTGTGGAAAAGATCGAGGAAATGTGCTGAAATGACAAGCATAGCCGTCGTTGGAGTAGCTTCAGTGTACGATTTGGACAGCTTCTGTCATGTTCACTTCACAGTGCAGTACAAATGTTCCTTCCATGGAGTCTTCATCTTCGCTAAAGCTCGAATAACGCCATACCTATGATTGAGAGTATCATGGTAGACTGTGATCACGTGATGCAATGTGACTGAATGCCTCTTTCATATCCACAGGGTCCGGTATCGGCATGGTCCCACAACTTCCATGACATACCGGAGCATGGTCCATTCATCCTGTGTTGTGAATATTGGCCGGTTTTCACTGTATTTTGGATTCTGGAGCCACTCTTGGGTGAATTCTCGTAATCGGTAGGCTTTTTCAAACAACTCCAGTGTTGAATTCCAACATGACTTCACATCCATAATAGGTAGTACCACACTGCAGATTTTGGCTTTTTGACAGTCAATGACCTCATTTCGACAACCAGGTGTCGGCAAAATCGATACAGCAAGCATTCTCTGCTATATGAAGGTCAGTTTCATGACTTTCAAATTATCTTGAAATCCGGACTTTCTCAATTATTTTTGCTAAACCAGGTCTCATGGCCATCACCTTGTTGTTTCTAGCATTGCCCTGGTTTCAAAGTCTTTTACTGTTCTGAATGTCTTTGCTTTCATTCTCTCCAATTGCTGATTGCGCTCATGAGCTTCCCAACACTGGGTGAGGCCTTTTACACCGCGGCTGCTCATGAATGCACCTAAAGCCAGCTGTATGACGTGCGACATGCATGGTATGTGGTTCCTGAATGCTGGCCGATCGATTGCAGAGGCCTCAAGAGTGGATTGCAGCTCACAAGTCATCAAATCATTTCAGGAATCACTATCAGTCCTGATTCGAAGCAAACGGCCGTCAGTAAGCATGAAATGATCGAGAAGGTCCCTCAAATGTAGTGGTAGCCGTGCTCCGGTGTGATGGCCCTTGACCCATCATCCTGCATTAACTTGCAAATGAGGAAAAGGACAAGTGATCGACCTCATTGAAGGCGAGTTGTACATGTCGTAATGCCAAATTTCGATCCATATAGTAAGCAATGACCGACATTATCGCTAGGTTGTTCGTTGATGCCCACCCATCCAATGAGAAACTAACTGTATTTCATGACTGCAATTGCCTCATGATTGCATCCACGGTCAATGAGTACTCCCTCCGAGAAATGTTGGTAAGGGTCATTGCAGACGGGAGCATTAGGTTGTTTTGGAATGCTTTATATGACGGTCGTAGCTTGAGATATGAAATTGTGTTCCATGGAATATGAGTTGAAACAAATCCTAACATGAGAGTGTGATTCCATGTGTTTTGGTGAAATTAAGAAGTTTCATAGTCCATCACTGCCAGAATGGAGCGTTTTGTCTGTCAATTTAGTTAATCAGGATCAAACCTGAACGTCCAATATGAATTTGCTTTGCAAACTCACCATTGTAAGTCCTCGACTTCCTTCTCTCCTGGGGATGGCCAAAGCTGTTTCATCGACCGTTGATCTGGTCAATTCAGTAATTTCCGACTCCGTTGATTTTTGTAACTTTCCGATATGGGCTTTTGCCGGTAAGTGTTTCCCTATTCAGCTGGTCCCATGTTGTGATGGATGGCGAAGAACTTGATGACAAACAATACATACGATGCCAGGGCTGCCGGTCTCCTCAATTCTGCAGTGCAAATACAATCACCACGAAGGAGCATGTCTAGAATCGTTCCAAGCGCTAGGCAGTTTTGAGACTACATTCATTGAAACCCTCCAAGCATCAAAGACGATTTGGGAAGTAAGGTTGCTCAAAGCACAAATACAGACAGGTTCATTTTTGGAAGACATCATAACCTCTAGCAATGAGGTATTTCAAGATTTTGAATGTGACATAGTGGTAAGCATATGATAGCTGTGCGATCGGATTCGAGAGACTGCTAAATGTTACGTTATAGTACAGTAGAATGCGGGTTCATAAATATTGACTCTTGAGCTACAACCAAAAAAAGTCAGATATGTGAGACATTGCATGCATACGGGTGAAGTTGTATACATAGACATATTGACAAGACTGACCACATAAAACTCAATTTGGGAACAATGCAATGCAGTTCATTGCTGTTGAACTTATTGAGCCTGCACAAAGATTGTTGATGCTCCATGGGAGCTCAATTGTAGGAGGCACACGCGATTTCATCACTAGTAATTTTGCGCATTAAGACAGCCGATAAGTTGATTATGGCTTAACGCCCTTCCATGGCCGTTGGATTTTCCAAGATGCAAGATCAAAAATCGTTGGCACTCTGTTGATGTTCACTTCCGGGAGGTGGAAGCCATATGGTCACCAGCACCTTTGCACATAGAGGTGGCCGATACATTGATTATGGGTTAATGCCAATCCATTGCGGTTTGAGTGTCGATGTTGAAAGACCACACATCATTGAACCTCCGTGGACTCACAATGTTAGGTGGTGGTAACAAAATCGTCCGTAGCAATTTTGCCCAGAACGGTGGCCAATGATATCATTATGGGTTGACACGGTTGCGGTGTCCTTTGATTATCCACGATGGTAGACTAATGATTGTTGACACTCCGTTGACCCTCACTTTTAGGAGGCGGTAGCGATATCGTCACTAGCATTTTTGCCCATAAAGGCAGCCGATAAGTTGATTTTAGGATAACGCCATTCCATAGCCCTTAGAGTGTTCCAGATGCAAGACCAGAGAACGTTGACGCTTTGTTGATGCCCATTTATATGAGGTGGTAGTGATATTGTCACTAGCATTTTTGCCCATAAAGGTGGCGGATACATTGATTATGAGTTAATGCCAATGCACAGCTCTTTGAGTGTCCAAGATGCAAGACCAAGAATCGTTGACCCTCCATTGACGCTCGCCTTAATGACATTCTAACAGTCATTGCATGCCCATCCATTGTATGTACCAGTGCATACAGTTGTTATTGGCAGCCAATGAATCGTTTCTATGTATAAAGATTTGCATCCAGAAGCTTCCAAGCCTCCCAATTCCTGATCCACGACTACACTTGTTATCTGAGTGATACATGATATCAGCCCATCACGTTACAGCGCTTGCAGTTGGCAATTAACCCCATGTAGATCCGTACAATGGTTTTTGAAATATTTAGCCCGACTTCCTCAATGTTCCTCATCCTGCTCATTTTCCCCGATTGCCGTGGCGTACCCTAAGTAGTGTCTGGAACAGGTGTGGGTCACCCGGCAGCGGGCCGGATTCTAGCTGGAGGTTTGGTTCGGTGCGGTTCCAGACCCTGCCAAAAACCCGGCCGGCATTGACTTGGCAGGGTGGTTCCCTGGACCGGACATAAACCCGAGGGTTTTTGGCCAGGGTGGAACCGCACCATGGTTCGATTTTACAGTTCCTTCCACTTCGGCTCAATTTTGGCCCCAATTAAGTATCTGAGTTCTGATTGTATTGTGACATGATCAATATGCACATTGTGCAGTTTTGTGCGCTCTTTCACCTCCCGCTTTCGGATTTGCGATCCGATCAATATTCGTTGAATCGCTGTGAAATTAGGCCAGATTTGAAGCAAACATTGTGCGTTTTCGATCGCGACTCAACGAATATTGGTCGGATCGCATATCTGAAAGCGGGAGTTGAAAGAGCGCACAAAACTGCACAATTTAGGTATTGATCATGTGACAATATGATCAGAACTCAGACACCTAATTGGAGCCAAACTTGTGATGTCGAAATACTGGATTTTTGGTGATGAAACCGGCCCAATTGCAACAGTCCGGGTTTTCATGTGGTATAACCTGTTGCAACGCTCGGTTCCGGATCGGAACCGGACCTGGAACTGACCCGGCAATTTGGAACCGTCGCTCAGACTAACTGGAAGCAATTTTCAATATCTCGACCATTGGCACCGGGAATGCGCAGTGACTTGTGCAGTTGGTTGCGTGAAAGACCGCTGCATGATGGTCTTCATTCATCCCAGTTCACGATGTGCTTCAACTGCTTCCTCGACTCCTTGGAGGAAATCACGCACTTAAATTCTGTCAGTAAGTTTCATCTCTAATTTAGTTTTAGTTTTCTGACTTAACCATAACCAGCAGGCGGATATCGAATTCCTTGGTTGTCAGTCGATGTGATTTGGAGTCTAGAACATTGCCATGGCCCATCTGATGCTTACACATGCACACACAAATTATCAGGTCTCACAATTTGGTCACTGAAATCAAGTAAAAGCTGTCACATAGCAAAATACGTACACATATTGCTTTTTAATGCGATACAGTGTCAAAAATACCAATTTGCCGGTTTACCCCTCTGGCGATGCGGCAGCAGTCACCATTTCTTTCTCCGACTTTGATATCTATATGGTAATTACCATCTCACGGTATACCCGGGGGTGAAGGCTTATGGGTTCAACAGGCTGTGATTCATTGAACATTCATGAATGGGGCGCTGTGTCGGGTGGGGGAGATGGCATTCCTGTGCCTGTCTGGGGCCTCCGCAAACCTAGTTTCATATGACTACTCCCTGGTCAAGATGTCACTGGCGGCATTTGTAATTTTCCGGGGACACTATTAAAAGTCTCCATAGGCTCACCAAATATCGCTGGGTCAGATGAGGCTAGTGTTAGCAACGGTTCCAGTTTTGGAGCTGGCCGGTTTTATAGGTCCACGTGGCAACAGCCTTACCCCACCAAAAATGGACGATTTTTCATGCGAACCATCACATTAAGGCCACAAATATTGAAAAGAGAGTTTAGTGTTTGGTACATAAAATATGGAGCTCCGCACAGCGCATCTTTTGGCCATCTCCGATTTTTGATATCTTCAAAACTCAGCAAGTGGTAGCCCAAAAACCTCGTTTTTGGGCCGAAAATGGCAATAATTTCAAAGCAGCTTGCTGGGTTGTGAAGGTATCAACAATCGGAGGCCAGCAAAAGATGCACCGTCCAAAGCTGCATATTTCATGTACCAAACACTGAATTGTGTGATGAATATTCATGAACTTAATTGAGGGAAACATTTGGCACAAACCTGGACCGAACCGGCTGGGGCTGGCTTTTCTTGGAACCGCTATATTCGAAACTGTCTGAAAACAGAACCGTTGCTAACACAAGGCGAGTCTGCTCCATCTGCTGTTTACGTCGAATGACAGCTGGAACTTTCAATTCAGTCGTCCCGTACTTCTTATCTGTTTCACCAAGGTTATCTACCGCATCTCGCCAGCTTCGTTGCGACCATTTGTTAAGCTTCATCTGCTTCTGCCAAAAATGCCCCATGTGATGCTGTACCATCTCAGAGATTGTGCCCATCACCCAGCCGGGTTCGTCAACTTTGTTCAGCTTGCCCAGCTCAAACCCTGCTTCATCATCATCGTCATCTTCCCTACCTTCCCCATTGTCAGAACTTGCAAGATCGCTCAGACTATCTCCAATGGCATTCAACATCTCCTCATATCTTTATTTGGGCTTTGTGGTTGTCAATCCCGTCTTTTGAGCATTTCCCTTATCTTCCTGTTCCTGCTCAATTGCGGTCTCTGCGTCTTCAACTCACTTTGTTGCCACAGCAGTCTCTCTATCCACATGATCCTCGATGCATTTCTCTGTCTCGTGGTTGCTTCAAAAGTGCATTTCTCATTGATTCCCCACTGAAAGCCTCTTTTTGGATAGAAAGCTGCGCAATGTTCCAAGGGCTCGGACGCTTGCAGCCTCCAAGCCACACTTGCCTTCATTCGCTTGATGATGTTGTCGTGTGGAGCGCGTGGTTGATTTGCCATATTTGCCTGCAGGTAAAGGCAAAACGTTCGTTTTCGGAGCATTTGCTGTTGTATTGTCTGTTGACTTTGTTGATGGGCGAGATGTTGGACGGTGCAAGATATGGACTTCAGGAGGCATCCTGCGTCCTTTATGTCGAGGTTGGTACACTTAATTGACTCAAACAAACCAAAATCTGCATTTTGACAGTCACTCCATTGGGAATGCAACGCTAACAGTAAATCATTACATGACATTTAGCGTCTGTTTCATGTAAGATCCCACCGATGTCTTGAGATGAACATCGGTAGACGTCTTTTCTATTGAAGAATGTGCTGTTTATAGAGTCTCACAATCATGAGATTCTGGCAGCCGTTCACCGGAATAAATCCTTGCAAAGAAACACAAACATCTGACCGACTTGGTGCAAACGGCAAGATGGTTGGAAACCTGTGCAACCTGAACCTATATGTAGCAGGATTCATCTTGTGTGGAACATGCAAGTTGGCTGTTACACATTGCATTTTGACTTGACGCTAACGATACATTCTTTGGGACTTCCCACTTCATTTGGTTAACATCATCCTCTGGATTTCCAACTTCTTTTCGTTATCATCATCTGTTCACTTCCGTAGCAGCAAATCATTGCCCCACGGACACCTCAGCAAGGTGTGAGTGAATTAGAATAGAGCAGGATGATGGGCTCTTCATCCACTATGCCACTCGCTGAGACCCAACTAAAATCCAGACACCACTTAGTCTACCGCGACACTGCAAATGCAGCCAGACAAAATATGATCCTGGACGCACAGTTGAAATTTGTCCATAAAAGCAAAAGCACCATGAATACGAAGCAGCACATAATCGGATGTAAGTATTGTTGTATTGAGGTAGACGGCTGTCAAATAATGATATAACATACAGCTGGTGTATGTACAGTGCTGAATGATCAATTTAAAGCTAGCCGCAATGGGAAACCTCCATGGTCAACGAGGGCATTTTTCTGCACAGTCTGAGAAAAGGAACACATCAGCCAAATGTATGTTAGTCACTGGGAGCCTCCAGGAGTGTCTGAGAGGAGGCGGAGTGTATACTTAGAAGGGTCAACTTGAGGAGAGAACCAGACCCTAGGAGGGCATGCCGGGCGGGCATTGGAGTAACTGCAATCTCTGATGACTGGTACGGGAGCACTATGGGAGCAGCTGTGAAAAGTCTGGGAGGACCTGGGACTGTCGCCCAATCAATGCGGGAATCCCAAACTAACTCTGAGAGATGCCTGGTTCTTATGGATATTCATTCAAAGGAATGCGGGCGGTATCTGAGATTCTCCAGGTGTACTCAAGCATTAAGAATACCCTCGACATATGATGCATAGATTATTGTTCATTATCAACTCTCAATCATACTATAGTACCCAGCATCTCATCAACATTCTATTGTTTGTATCGCTATATTGAGGAGAACCAAAGAAAATGGCGAGTGAGTCAAAAATGAATGTAGGGAAAACCGAAACAATAACCCAACTAAGCGATCGGAATGATATCAATTGAACATAGTCTCAATGTCACCCACTAAATCTCCCATCTCATCAGGACCGACAAACACAGGAACACATAATTCATCAATGGCACAAAGAAGCTGGAGACACTCATTGGATTTCCAAATGATTCCGGCCTGGCGAGTGGGCGAAATTGAATTCCAATGTCATTTGACTCGATTTGTGATATCTATACGATTCGAATTGATGTCAGATCCTGGTGAATCAAAATGGAGATTGAAAGTCACTATGATGAATTCGGGGGGGAAAGAGGTGCGCACCCAGGAAAAGAGGAGTGCCTGATGTGGTGTGCGAGGTGGGCAAGGGGAGTGCTGATGGTGATGGAAGAGTGCAGAATGAGATTGAGGGGCGCAAATCCAGGCCAACGAGCGCCGACGGGGATTGAGGAGCGCAAATCCAACGCAGCAGCCCGTCCATGCTGAGTAGCGCGGAAAGGGGAAGGAAGGCAAACATTCTGGAATAAAATTGAGGTGCTCCTAATCGAGGTCGAGGAGGGGATTGAGGAGCGCCCATCCTAGTGGATGAGCGCGGACAGAAAAGGCAGTATGGAGCACCAATGGAGATTGAGGTGCACGGAGGGGCATTGAGGAGCGCCTATTATACCGGAGGAGCACCATGGGGGGGGGGGGGGGGTGCTGGGCGAGGGTATGATGCAGCCCCACCATGTGTAATTCATGAGTGCAATGGCTTCGGCAGTAATACAATCCATCACCGTGGAAGGCCAGAATTTACCTTGATATTCATGTTGAGACAACATAACTGTAACCTTCTTTCCAGTGGCATACTCAGACAGCACCCAATGAATAGCTGCAGCCACAAGCGCTAATGTCTGTGGTGTTTGAGATTGAACGAACTGCGATGTGGTCGGTTGTTGTCCCAACGTATTGGCGGTGAACAAAAACTGATTCTAGATTATGTCAAGCATTTCTATCCGCGGGAACCAGGACTTCTTATAATCGATGGCTTTCGAGAGATAAGCATCATCAATCAGGAGCTCCTTAACTTGGATTCAAAGCTCAGTCTCTGATCCTAAATCCAACCGGTAACTGCGGACGATAGTTCAACGAGGTCCATCTGCCAAACGCCCTCGAATGGTACTAATGTTTTGTTTTAACTACGAATGTTTCGAGGTTTAGTATCATCATAAGTCCAATGGAGGAGCAGAAAACAAAATTTACACTTACAGCTTCTCGGGTTTGCAGATCGATTTCAAGAGATGAACCACAGGGCAATTGGCACACAGATAGTGCACCTACAGGAGCACCTGCTAATGCCCACTGATGATCCTGAGCTTCAATGGCTAGTTTCCTAGCTTCGTCAACCATCGAGTATTTTTCATCTGAAATGATCAGCCAGAGAGTCTTTGTGAATACAATAGCCTCCATGAACCGTTTCGCTACCTCAAATGTAGCCTTTTGGTGTTGAGGAACGTTGTGATCTCCACCGGCCTTTGGTTGAGGAACATTGTGGACTCCACTGGGCTTGGGAAGCAGGAGCGCCTGTACAATGTCAGACTCGCGTGATATGTAGATGGCTGACTTTTGGCATTTAAGCAATGGCAGTTCTATGGCCCCGACTGGATGACGTAGATTTGGATGTGGAGTGTGGGCAATGACAATATTGCCATGGCTTCATTCCTTTGGAAGTGGAACCCATGTAGTTCTTATTATCTTCTCACTGTGTACCTGGTAAAGATGTCGGACATCCTGCCGGTTGTCCGAATCGTCTTCTTCAATATCACACGACAAGGTGGACTCTCCAGGGTCTTCACTTTTATCATTGCTGATCTCACAATTGGTATCATCATCATCTTGCTTCATCAGGATCAAAGCCCGGACATTAGCTATCTCCAACACTATACTTGAAAGCAGGATTGGAAGTTCAAACATTTGATCAGCAATGATAAATGGCTGTATCCATGAATGCATGTGCAAGTGCTCTATGATGGTGTGCGTCTTGATTCTTCTGTATATAGTGATTCCTCACCTGACTGGCCGTAGGTTCCATGATTGATGAAGCGAAGTTGGGACTATAAAGAGATGTATATCAGAATAAATATAGTAGGAAGTTAAATGGATTAACGGCAAAACAGGGCAACACAGTAACATGCGGTCGAAAAGGATGCAACTCGAGGTGTGCCTGGCAAAAGTCACGCTCGGCCAAGGAGGATGCGATTTGACGTGTACCTCGACAGAGTCAGGAAGACATGTCAGCAGTTCATATTTATATTGTCGCTGCTAGTTCTTCGTTGTGATTTAGGAAGCGTCAGGTGCACCGGATTAGATAGATTCCTCATACCCCAATTCCCGAATGTTAGCACTCGTATTCAAGGACGCCATTGATGCAAGAATTAGAGGTTGGTTTATTCCAACATACCTAGAATTGAACCAGACACACCTGAAGAACTCGAGACATGAACATGGTTGTATGGCTAAGTACCTTTCAGGACCGGACATGTGGAATACTGAGCAATGGGCTGATCATGATCGCTCCTGCATATGACTGCACCAAAGGTAGTTCATTATGCCTCTAGTTCGAGCATATGAGTGGTGACCGTGTGGCACAGAATCGTCGGTGTGTTGATGAATCTTGTAGGCCTTGGACGGAGGATAGAGTTGGGAACTTGGTGAGGGGCAACATTTGAGGTTACATGGGTTCAAACTCAGTGTGTTGAAGATCGTGGATAAATATGAATCTCCGGATGCAGTATACCAGCTGGCTGGACACCCTATTTAATGATACTCTGTTGTTTTAGGATTCTGCAGCAAAGTTAGCGGTCAATTAGGCAATGGTGTGTGCAGAACTTCACTTTCAGTGGTCCGAGTCTGCAGAATCACAGTATGTATGCAGTCAGCGTAGGAGAAGATGGAGGATTTGGGTTTACAGAGCAGAGATTCAACATGGGCAAAGAATGGTAAAGGTATGATGAAGATTCAGGGGTAATCTAATTGATTCCAGTTGTCGTCAATGCCCAGATTGCTTGCAAATGGGTCATAAATAGTCACTCACATTAAGATGTTGCGCATAATATCTTGTAAACACCGTATCATTTAATCACAAACTCATTATGAGTCTCAATGCTATAATGTTGACTTAAGATATATATTGGGGCTCAAAGCAGTGCATCAGAACGACATGATTGCGTCATGTTGCTTCATCTGACAGGGGAAAGACAAATTACAGCATGCAGTTCCGGCCAATTGAGGTGCAGCGAGCACTGAGTCGGCACAGTCATACAGGATTCAATCCAATGTAATGGCTGTGATTTTAGGCTTGCCATACTTTGACAATTACTTGTACTCTCTGAAACTGCCTTTTCTTAACTCGAGCTTTCATCATGATTTGTTCTTCATGCACTCTTGGGACTGGGAGTTGGCGGAAATCAGATATTGTCTGTTTAGGATGTGTCATGAACATCAGGTGTTCAAGATATACGGTGGGTGGGAGCTTGCCAGTCACTGATTGAGCCTCTGAGTTGCGACTGGCATTCAGATTCTATGTCTTCGAGCGCTCTTGATGGATATCGGTTCACATAATCTATTTTACAATATGGTTTTTGGCTGCCCAAACATACATGTTACTCAAAATGTAGTTATGACTGCATTAGAAGCGTTGTGAATTTAAGCCTATTCGCAGAAGTGTGGTATACAAGTGACCTGGAGTTGCCAGTCATCTGCAGAATCGCTGAGCTGAAGGTGTCAATTGATGTTCACTGTCTGAAGCTGCAGCTCGATTATGGAGGCCGAACAACAGAAGGTATTTCAGGATCTTGGAAATGTATGGTCCGAACATACTTCTTAATCAAAATGCAGTGAAGTGTGGTTACAAATCCCCCAGGGCTGTGCATCTACCATAAGCATATGGTGGGCACCTTCTTCCAAAGGATAGGTTGACACGGAGGATGACAGTTATGGCATTTAAGCAGCGGCCTTCACATACAGATCAGGTATAGATTGTGATATTAAGCTGAGACCGAGCGGGATGAGCCGCGCCTGCACCTAAATGTTTAGTGCCTTCAAGATGACACTCTATGTGCTGGCAGCCACAGATACAAAAGTAATGCAGAGTGGGTGTACATGGTTCAGAGGCATGCCTGGAGTGGGATGATATGTAAATAATGAGCGCCTGAATGGTCAAAATTAGCCTTTGAATAGAATATTCGTGCGGTGTCAAATCTGAGACGATCACACTCGACAGGAGAGTGGACCGGAGGTGCGGCTGAACTTCATTCCTGAGCGACGAAATACTAGGCTGAATTGTTTGGGTAAGCCTGGAATACTCAAGCTGTGTCTTAGAATACGATACATCAACTCGATATCGCTTACACAGTCTTTCTATCCTTGGATGATTAGAGATAAGCTGTACTCTACCGGATTAGTCTCAGGAGAGTTGAGAAGTTGACTGCGATTCTCGAATTGAGTCTGAATTATTCACCATTGTTGATTCAGAGAATATTGCGAATTGAGTTGTGACTTTAGTATCCGGTGCGCGTGAAATAGACAAGCAACACATAAGTGGAATCAAACTAGGAGGTTAAGGCGCACATGAAAACAGGAATCACGTTCGCAGATTTCGGTATCACAATCCCACATGGACAATATAGAACGAAGATGCGCAGTGAATGCAGCTTCGACACATTTTCACCAGCAAATATACAGCACCGCGGAATATGACTTAGTCTATCATTCAACTGGCTCACCTGCTTTTCATCACATATGGGATCATCCAAATGAGGCTAGGATTCAGTTTACCAGATATCTGTGTACCATTGACATCATCTCAGATTCATCACTATAATCAACTAATACGAAATGTGATCAAACTCTAACCAATACTCCTGGACTCTTCATCTGCGCCTGATTCTCCATACCATTTGACTTCTTTGCATCAGTTGGTGAGATTGTGTTGGTTGAATGTTTAAAGAGGCGTACCATGATTTCACTGCCCTGATAATGATCGTTCATTCTCACCATCTGACAGCACGAAATCTCCATTGTCCGTATGCTGCTTCGTATGGTCCTGCCGACACTCCATAATCCAGTATATCATCCTGATCGTGATGTTTGGTTAGCTCATCAGACCATGCAGGACACTCATTTGAGGCACTCCAGAGAGCTGGTGGAGATCACTCGCTCTGTTATCATAACAATTGGGCCCAGTGTTCAATAGCCATGTGTGTGGAACTCTGTTTTGCCCCAGTCGAACAACCCGTGCAAATGCCTGCCGCTGCTCATACAATCCCCAGAACTTCTGAGTTATTACCGCATGGTTTGCTGCTGTGAGAATGAGGCCTGTCCCACCCACTTTGGGTATAGTTACAAACACAGAGGGATTTGTGAATCTTGGAATTTGAGCTGCATTTCTGTGCGCTCATCGTTGCCCATTTCGGAATACATGGAGAATATATCCAAATCATCCACACAGAACGTTGTGAGCCACCACTTCAAATTATGAATTTGGCCAGGAAGAGGACAAAATCGCACCGGCTTTTGAGGAGGAGGTGCACCTGGCAAGGCGCTTCCATTCTTTTCTGGGGCATGCAGGGACGCCTCATTTGATGCTTCATCGTCATCAGGTTCGGGATACTCCGCTGGTTTCTTCACAAGCATTGGCAGAAATGTCTCTCTCAGCCATCGGAAAATCGCCGAATCCACCCAGGTATTGAGTGCCTATACATCGTACCATTGTCGAGACACGTCATTCCGATCCTCGGTGTCTCCCAATACCCATGGGAAACATGCCAGCGACCATCTATGTACCCTCCACGCTCCTGAAGTACCCTGTGAAGTGAACCTCTCCACAGGGGTCTTTAGTTTCGCTTGCTCGTCGTCACTCCATTCGAGATCAACAAGGTGTGCATTCATGTTTGGTATCTGGACACGTGGTTTCCCATTCACGAGTTTTGATTCTGACCACCTCCTGATTGTCCGCGGGTTCGCAATCCGTATCATCCGGTGTGCCTCATCCGGTTGAGCATCTTCATCTTCCGTGCGGATGGCATGAATCAAACTCTTCACATCGGAATACAGTACATTGGTGCCGTGCTTTTCCATCACAGCATCATCCTCTGAATCATCAGGCGCACCTGAAAACAGCCACACTGTCGGATAACACCAGTCATAGAGTGAATGGAATCCTGGCGTTGCAGTGACTTGAAGTTTGAATCCAATTGTCGTATTGGGCGCAATTCTGAAGCCCAAACTATTTTGTTTCTTGTACCGATGAGACTCATCAAAAATCCCACAACTCCATGCACAATTTGAGAGCCGGTCATTGCTTGATGGTGTCGCTCTGGATGTGGAGGTATCATACGACACAAGGTGGATATTCGATCGGCTGTCTGGCTCATCAACACTGGTGTTCGCATTCTCGTCAGTGAGATGTGCATTTTTGATGAGCAACAATATGAAGATGTGGAAATTGGTTCCATGTGTCATCTCGTCAATGACAGTATTAAAGGTCGCTGCCACTACGGGCATTGTGACCACCAGGATTTGTTCATGGTCAGATATATGTGCTGGATGCCTGTGAGGTGGTGTTGGCTGTATCTCCAACAGGCGGCGGGGCACAGAATTCAATCTCTGGAACGGATACCACTCCCATTCTTCACCTACAATCCAGGGAAAGTTGTAGTCTGCCAAAATCACCCACTCTTCAAGGGTATTCCCCCATAAAATGGATAGTGGCAACCCCATTACAACTTGCTCAGTCATGAATGTGCAAAGCATTGCCGCTGCAACTGAGGTGAAAGTTTTTCCAAGACCCATCTCATCCTCCACCAGTCCTCCTGGCATATCAGCATCCCAAACCCATCTGCTCACGTTGAACCAGATGGCCCAAACCTGGTGCACCAGAAACATAGTTCCAGGTAGGCCTGGAATTGAATATTTGTGGTCTGGAAGACGGTGCTCTGTTGATTGGCGAAGAAGATGGGCATCCAGCAACCTGACCAGCTCATCAAGACACTCATGTTCAAATTCATTGTTGATTGTGTTGCGAACAGTACTCAATACTGAAATGGTATTATCTGGATCGAGGAACTCCTCGCCATGTAATTGCTCCTGGACGTTCGCTTGTAACTTGGTCGGTCTTCTTTTCACCATCAATGATCTCCTTCAGTTGCTCCGAAGTAAGTTAGGCAGATGGACTCATACTCCGGCGCTCCTGGAATTTATTGCGATGTTAGGTATTTCAGAAACAAGCATTTGGACCCAATAATATGTGGATTGTAATCAATTCTATTCACTCAGTTAGAACTTAGATTAAAACTATCAATCTCTTTCCCACCGGCCTCCTCATCCACCACTGTTTCATTTCTATCGGATCCCTCCGAAGTCTAAGTATACTGATTACCAGTGGGCATTACTTACCATGAAGAGGCTAGTGGGTGTTACCATGGCCGGTCTCATTACTTGCTCCGCAATCTCCTTCCTTGTCGCTGCCTGCATTTTCACCAAAAATAATTTTACATTGTGTCCCAGTTTCAACTTGAATGCATTAGAAAGGGAACTGTTGTATGAAATCTGACCATATGGAGGGTCATTCATGATTTGCCCCGGTGGGTATGATCCCATATACTCCCCATCCAATTCTTCCTGTGTCAAGTTGCATTTGTATATGGCAGCCAGAGAGTATTGTTCTGTTGGGTAACAATTTTTTTCGATGAAATCAATCGGCTCTTCCCAATGCCTCACATCTGTGTATGAAGCTTGGAGTTGGATGATCAATGTCTGGTCATTGTAGTCATTCGGCACTCGATGAATCACAACCATCAAAGTTGTCCTTGGCAACTCTGGGACTTCACCTCTCTCTTTTTTGCCCCCACGCTCTCCCAAAACTGTCGCCGGTCACTTGTTGCCCTGGCTTCCCTTCTTCCTCGCCTCCCAAACCTCACTTGCACATGTCTTCGAAACCATCTCCACCCACTGTCGCTGATTCCATTCGGCTTTATCAAAATCTTCCAATGGCAGCCAGTTCTCGAAAGTCTCCAACAAATCCGCAACTGCCATCTCCCAGTGCAGGGGTCCATCTTTCAGCTGATTCAAACAGTTATGTCCTGGGATAATGAATCGATGCTTCTTCTCCAGAAACCCAGCCACCCATCATTTCTTCCACTTGTTGAAGGTACTAAAGTTGGGCAGCCTCATCCTGTTGGGAAATTGCTTCAAGGAGAATTCCGTTTGCTTGAGGCTGATTGGGGCATTGCCTTTGGCCCTGCCCGAGTCCGACGAATCATCACTCTTATAATCTACATCAACTTTGTCATAAGAGATCTCTGGTAATGGGGGCAAGTCCGCAATCCCTGCAACATCTGTTCTGCGCGGTTCTGCAGCCAGCTGAAATAGTTTTGTTGGCAGGCTAATGGGGGTCTCCCAGGTACGCCGGGAAGTTGTGCACATGGAGTAGAAGTGGAAGAGGTCGGCCGAATCACTGGATAGTTTGGAGGCGGTGCTGGAGGCACTCGAGGTACCCCTGGAGATGACGGCCCCTGTCCTGTGAATTGCTGAGGAGGGAACATTTGAGGTCCACCATAACTTCTTTGGGGGAAATCATATCCTTGCCACGATGGCCCATGACTCAGATATCCTTGGGTTGCCGCAGAGCTTAGTTGTGAGCTTGGTGTCATGTTGAATGGGGGATGGTGGTAGAACTGGGGAGCACCTGGAAATGGTGGCTGTGAAAGCGGGTAACTATACCCCTGTGGTGGATGATATTGATTCGCGGGTTGCCTGAATTGAGTGTCTTTGCTAGGTGTACTTCCTGCATTGTTATGTGATGCTCCCACATTGTCTTCTGGGCGTTGTTGTGAGCTGAACAGCCCAACTGTGGGAGCCATATTGGTTGTCTTCGGTGGAGATCCGTTCGTCGAAATCGTATGTGAAAAAACGATGGTGGTAAACAAATTATCAATTCAATTGGTGATTTCTCGAATGAAGTGGAGTATAGTTGGGAATATTGAATGTAGCAGTGACCTTCGGCGCAATGAAGGCCTCTTAAATCCTTCTTATTTGTCACGAAGTGTGGTGTTTCAGTGCACCCCTGATCCCATGAATTCCGGCTGCGAAAAAAAATTCATAATCACACAAATCCTGCCTTCCTTTGTTGTATGCTCGAATTCCAATACTAGGATCGTGGATAGAAGGTCACCTTTGGTTGGTTTAAGACCGTAAAGGTCATAGAAGGGATACGACATGATATCTCCAGGAAACCAATAAGATCAATATCCGGTTGGAAGGTTAGCACGACTAGGCATTTTACACTCAAAATGTGTGTGTAAGACCTACTACTTCATTCAATATGGGGCCTGTTAGTCCAGCAGCAACATTGATAGCTTCCATTTGAGCTCCTTCGGTAAACTTCGTTGACTCCTCAGGATCCACCTACCTGTCAAGGATGGTTACTGACGAACACATCCTACCAGCTTATCAAGTTCTCGATGATCATTGAGCGGACATCCAGCCAACTAGATTACTTACCTATTCATTGTATTAAGCTGATGTTATCCGCTGCTTGAGGCTCGAGCGTGGACACAATCTGCACAATGCTGCAATGACGTAGTATACAACAAGGCCAATCGTAGTAGCACCTGATGTAGGTTTGTGAAGAAAACTGATCATGAGGTGACTTTGTTTTACCCCTCCTCTACAGTTGGTGGGGTGTGATGCAGCTTTGAATGTGATATGCTAACCTGAGCGGCTTTGAAAGTGATACACTAAGCTGAGTTAGCTAGCTTTCAAATAATATCCCTGAGGGTCAAATACAGCAACCAACCATACCACCTAGAGCATCATCGAGATTCGTCAGAACACTGAGCGTTTCTCAAATATGGTCAACACTTGCCAGAAACATGTTAAATGCTTTATCTGCAAAATGAAGTTATGCAATGAGAACCGACTGAAAGCACACTATCAACAATATCACCCCTATGAATAACCTATTGTAGCATGAATGGATAGTCGTTTGTTCAGCAAGTAGGAATACGGTTTCCTGCCAATCTGGAGCGACGATTAACAATAGGGATCCCACGACCATTAACAATCCAAGGATGATACACATCTTATTTGGGGTTGGCAAGATTGCTATCGTTGATCTATTGATGTGAAGGTTGGGTAATCGAGATGGTGTCACGGCTTAAGATTGCTACTGACGAATCGAGAGATACTTAGGAATAGTATCGGATGGCGGGAGGAATTGTTGTTATCGAAGTTGGATACGTGGATGGACGCGGAGATGCTGTATAAATATTAGATGATGGTGGCGGTATGATTCGTTTTGATAAGGTGGTGGTCTGAGGTATTGCGACATTGGACGATGTGGCGTGGTTGTATTTGAAAAGAGCTGTGTTGATGTTGTGTAAGATCATGGATGGATATTTGGATGGTACATCAGAGCATGAGGAATGATTTGAGGGTGGCAGACAAAGTGTATATAAAGAGAGGTAGTTTGGGGTTGGAGGATTTCCTTTTCTTCTCTCTTTACTCGTTCTCTTGTATAGCAAAGCAAGCACGACTTTAACACAGCCTTGATTCTTGTCCTGTCTTCATTCTCTCGATATGACTTTTGAAGACCCTTATTCTGATTACGATATCACATTACTGTTACCAATATCACCTATATGCGACCACGCCCATTACACTAGAATGAGTCTTTCACAACGTACCTGATATTGAATGTACTGTCGACATTCTTTGACCCCATGTTTTGATCTTGCTTGGTACTACTGTGAAGCTACCGATAGTTATATTTCAATTTGCTATCTGTGTAGTTACGATCTTACGGAATTACATGTGCCTACATCCTTCGAACGGTTGTAAGTACTGTAACGAACCTTGCTCTGTTACCTGTTGGGTATATCTTGGACCAAATCATTGGTGGTTTCACGTTTGCAATGATTGCGTTGACGAGTTACCACGACTTACAGGATTGGATATCCGTCAGTACCCACATCGATCCCCATATTCGAATGCTTGAGTACGACATTAACTGTACTTCCCAAACGAATTGGTTTGATCTTGCCGGAACTCATTGTTCGTTGTCTGAACCTGAACCTTTTAATGCTTTCGAGAGTATTGAAAGATTATTGAATACTGAGGTAGACGACCTCATCATGCCTGCTTACTTTTGGGAACAGTCAGACGTTCCCTCCCCTTGGAATATTTGTTGGACAGAAGCCGCCGCATATGGAGGAGGCTTAGAGTTAGATGACCCTGTGTTTGGAAATAGTTGGACAAAGTACTGGGGAGCCCACGCTTGGTTTGATTGTGACCCTGAGTTACCTGTGAGTGTGAAGGACACAACTGTTCAGGAACACACTCGACAGAGGGACACAAACCAGCAGCAGCAGCAACAGCGAAGCCTGCGCAGGTGCCATTAATTGTTATTAAACCACCAACTCCAACTCCCTCCGAAATTGACGCATATAATTGGCACTGGTAGATGTGCTTGATGCGTTTGGATGTCAGGATCAGAACAGCACTATCATGCGGCTCTGGTGTCCACGGACGACCAAGACATCATAGGAGGAATCGTCAACAGGAACCTGCTGGGGATCGACTTCGGGTGAGACAGACACTGCTCGAAGACCCACAGGCGGTTCTGAGGACAGCAGCGTGGTACACCAAACCCGGGGCCGTGGTACACAGGGTGTGCGATCACCCGGCACAAAACATCGCATTACAGAAGCAAATTACAGACGTGCAGACACAACAGTTCCTACCCCCAGAATGCGACCACTCGACAATCGAAGAACAGCTGGAAACATTAAAGCAAGAACTGCAGGAAGCCAGTAGAATCCCCAGGATGGTAAGAACGGACGAAGACCTACGACAGGTACCGGACGGTATGACACGGGACGCCAGACAATCGGGAGAGGAGGTCCGAGCTTTGAGGACGCAGTTAGCCAATGCGCGATTCGTAGCAGCCCCGGTAGCCCCGACTCCCCCCCAGCAACCCTATACCGAGGACAGAAGATTCCCGACTCCCCGGATTTTTAGAATCGGATTGAGCTCAGTCGACAGGCTGGGTTGCTCAACTCCAAATGTTCATACGACACAAGCCCGCCAGCTTTCCTGAAGAACAGTCGAAGATGCCGTACACATTCGAGCACCTGAGTGGAATAGCCTTATGCCAGATTTTGCCACACGTCCGGGAGGATGGGGAGTTAGGACTGGAAGACCTGCCAGCTTCTATACAACTCCTGGAAGCAACTTTTGGGGACCCTGATTGAGTAGCCACCGCCGAATGGAAAATGTGGGAGTTTAAAAAAAAAAAAACCTCCAGTTCTCTTGGTATTATGCTGAGTTCGAGGGTATTGCTGCGGATCTGCATTGGGATTCTTTGGCCTTATGAAATGCTTTGCGAATGGGATTGTTTGAAGAATTGAAGGACTCCTTTATGTATAGTGATATGCCAGAAGAACTTCCTGCGTTTGTGACGGTTTGTCAAAAGCGAGATAATCAGATCTAACAACGATGCACGGAAAAAGCGGAACAGAATAAGGGTGGAGGGACAGGTTTCGCCTCTTCCCCCAGACCTCCGGCCCCTCCTAAGGATCCTGCGGGAGCTCCTGCTGGAATGGTGGCTGGATATACTGGAGCTACACCTATAGACCTCAGCACAGGCAGGAGGAGGATTTCCGCAGAAGAAAGGGCAAAGAGATTTACTGATGGAAGGTGTTTGTATTGTGGTGGGTTTAACCACAGGGCTGCGGAATGTGAGGCGAGAAAGAAGGTTCAGACGTTTAAAGCGGCTGGAGCAGAAATCAAGGAAGTAGGGCCCAGGACAGGTTCTGAGGAATGGGGAAAAGAGCAGGTCAATTGAAGGAGGTTGGCTCTTCAGTTGACGGTAAAAGTCTGGATTTAAATGCTTTGAAATGTTTTGCAATTTCGCGTCTTTCAGTTAGCAAGGTGGAGGTATTAGAATGATCAATGGAAGGGGAACATTTAGTTATAACCTGCACATTGACCATCAATAATCAAGAAATACCCACACATGCGCTGATCAACTGCGGAGCTACAGGCATAGCATTTATGGATCAACACTTTGCTCGCCATCATCAAATATCACTTCAAGAGTTACCAGAGAAACGACAAGTCGAGGTTATCGATGGAAGACCTATTCAGTCTGGGGATATTACGCATATTGCTAAGGTAGGAATGATGATCCAAGATCATAAGGAGCAGTTACCTATGTTCGTTACAAAATTGGGACATTATCCGATTGTTCTTGGAATCCCCTGGTTACGTTTACATGATGTTGCAGTACGGTTTGCATCTAATACTGTTACTTTCGGATCACAATATTGTACGAAACATTGTCATGATGCACCTGTTACGGTACAAGGAGTTACAGAGAAACCTCCTGAACCAGTTTACGCCCCGGGTGGGATATTTGAACGACAGATATGCCTGCAGCGACCCTTTCGAGGAAATATCGTGATGCTTAATGGATCTTGGTTTTTTTCGAACAGTTAGGAAAGGGAAGCTTAGGGTATTTATGGCATCTCTCTATGATATCAATAAAGCTATTGAAGCAAAAGATCTTAGGGAATGACCCCTGGAGGAGATTGTTCTGGAACAGTATCATGAGTTCCTTCCCTTGTTCAATAAAGTTTAGGCTGACTGCCTCCCACCACACTGACCAGGTGTCGACCATGAGGTACGCCTGAAGGAAGGAGAAACACCAACATGGGGCCCCCTTTATTCAATGACAAGGGCTGAGTTGGTAGCCCTCAAGGAATGGCTAGAAGATAACATGTCAAAATGATTAATTCGTCAGTCATCATCGCCTTTCGCAGCACCAGTTCTCTTTGCAAAGCCGCCGGACGGATGGCTTCGGTTCTGTATTGATTATCGGGATATCAATAGTAAAACTATTCAGAATCGATACCCACTTCTGTTAATACGGGAAACCCTGAATTCACTTCGAAAAGCTATAATTTATACGAAACTTGATGTTTGTGCGGCTTATACCTGATCAAAAGTTGAGGAGGGGGATGAACATAGATTAGCCTTCCGGACAAGATATAGACTGTTTGAACCAATGGTTATGCGATTTGGGACTACGAATGCGCCAGTGGATTTGCAGCAATACATAAGTAATACTATAGGAGAGGTGCTGGATGATTTCGCATTGGCATATTTGGATGATATATTGATATATAGTGATTCCGAGGAAGAGCATGTGGAACATGTGAAATGCGTTATGAAACGTCTTTTAGAGGCCGGTTTATATTTGAAGCTGGAAAACTGCGAGTTTCATAAGGAGACCGTACGATATTTGGGTTGGATTATATCAACAAAGGGGAGATCGATGGACGAGGATAAGGTTGAGACGGTGTGGAACTGCAGTTGAGAGAAGAAGACAAAGAACAGCAGGCTTAATAATCTCTTCGAAGTTCAACAATTTCTGGTGTTTTGCAATTATTACCGATGATTTATCCCTAAGTATTCTGAGAAAGATTTGCCACTATCAAGGTTTACTAAGAAAGATGAACCATTTGTGTGGGAAGCGGAACAACAGTTGGCTTTTGAAATGATGGTAACCGCTTGTACAACAGCTCCAGTAGTCCGACACTTTGATCACGATAGGGAGGTGTTTATTGAAACAGATGCCTCCGATTATGTATCTGCAGGAGTTTTATCTCAGCATGATGAAGATGGGGTGCTACATCCGGTAGCTTATGTTTCTAAGAAACATTCACCAGCCAAATGTAATTATGATATATATGATAAGGAGCTTATGGCTGTTATCAAGGCGTTGGAGGAATGCAGACCGGAGTGTGAAGGGGCTGCATACCCTCTTAAATTGATATCCGATCATAAGAACCTCGAATATTGTATGACACAGAAGCTTCTAAATCGAAGACAGGCCCGATGGTCAGAGTTTGTGACTAGATTCGACTTGGAAATTGTCTATCGCCGAGGGAAATCGAATGGTAAAGCAGATGCTTTGATGAGGAGGCCAGGAGACCTCCCTGAGGGGAGGGATGAAAGACTTACAAATATGGAACAGGTGGTTCTGAAGCCGCAGAACCTACCGGAACAATTGCGTTTGTTGGCGGATAGCCCGCCCGCCCAGGGCCGTCACTCTATTTCTGATCTAACACAAAGGCATATCAGACTGACCTGCTACCAGGGAAGATACTGGAAGCAATTCGAACAAACTGGTGGCTACAGGAGATTACAGTCATGGAATGTACGGAGGAAAACGGACGGCTAAGGTACAGGGGGAGTTTATATGTACCGGATAGTATTGAGTTGCGCCTATGCATCATACAGGATCATCATGATATGGCGTTAGCAGGACATCCAGGACGGGCGAAGACGTTTGATCTGCTCGATTGAGGATATTACTGGAAGGAGATGTGGAAGGATGTTGATCGGTATGTCTGGAATTGTCATGATTGTCAGCGGTCCCGTAGCTCAAGACATTCAACCTTTGAGGTCCTGTACCATTGCCTGTGCCAGGTAAGCCATGGGAAGATATTTTGATGGATTTCGTAGTGGGATTACCAGAGTGGGAAGGGTTTGATGCAATATCGGTAGTGTTGGTGGTTCGGCTCTCGAAAATGCGACATTTTATCCCATGTCATACACCGATAGATGTATTGGGGTTGGTGGAGTTGTTTTTACGGGAAGTGGTACGCATTCATGGACTCCCATCGACCATTGTTTCAGATCGAGGCCCACAGTTTGCATCAACTTTCTGGCAACAGATGTGTAGTCGATTGGGGATTGACCGGAGAATGTCGACAGCCTTCCAGTCACAGACAGATGGACAGACGGAACGGATGAACGCTAGTATGGAGCAGTATCTCCAGGTGTTTGTAAACCATCAGCGGGATGATTGGGTTAAATGGCTTCCGTTGGCAGAGTTTGCCGCAAATGATGGAGGGTCGGAGACAACTAAGTGTACTCCATTCTATGCGATTCAAGGTACAGATCCCCGGATGCCATTTGCAGGAGAACCGACAAAGGAACGGGATCAATGAAGAGTGAGTGCCGATAATGTTCAGGCAACGATGCAACAGATTCATGAACATCTCCAGGTAGAAATGAGACGGAGTCAAGCGGTGCAGGAAGAAGGCGAAAACCATGGACGAGTTCCTCTCCAAATAGTCCGGAGGGTTCCAACCTATGGCTCGATGCCCGACATATACGAACAATGAGGCCTTCGCTGAAATTGGACTCGAAGTGGTTTGGACCTTTTAAGGTGGTTCGTAGAATATCCCCATATGCATATGAACTTGAGCTACCTGCATCGATACGAATTCATCGAGTACAACCTGTTTCCCTGTTGCATCCGGTGGTGAGTGAATCTCTTGATGGAAAACAAGTAAATCCACCACCTCTGGTGGAAGTCGATGGTGGAGAAGCGCATCAGGTTTGGGCTGCTGAGGATAGCCGGATGTACCGGAGTCAGTTACAGTATCTTATGCGGTGGACTGGGTATGATTCTTTGACGTCGGAACCAGCAAAGATTGTGGATGGGCTGCAAGCAGTAGATGAGTTCCATCAATGTTACCCCACGAAGCCAGGGCCATTGGAGAGTGTTCTCTGAGGACCTCGAACCTAGGAGGGGGATACTGTCACGGCTTTGGATTGCAAGTAATGGATTAAAAGATACCTAGGAATAGAATCGGATGGAGGGAAGGAATTGGTGTTACGGAAAGGCAGAGACGTGGATGGACGCGGAGATGGTGTATGAATATTAGAAGATGGTGGCGGTATTATTCGTTATGATAAGAAAGTGGTCTGAGGTGTTGCGACGTCGCACAATGTGGCGTTGTTGTATTTGATAAGAGCTGTGTTGATGGTGTGTAAGATCATGGATGGATATTTGGATGGTACATCGGAGCATGAGGAATGATTCGAGGGTGGCCGACGAAGTGTATATAAAGAGAGGTAGTTTGGTGTCGGAGGATTTCCTTTTCTTCTCTCTTTACTCGTTCTCTTGTATAGCAAAGCAAGCACGACTTTGACACAGCCTTGCTTCTTGTCCTGCCTTGATTCTCTCGATACAAATTTTGAAGCGTCTTATTCTGATTACGATATCACATTACTGTTACCAATATCACTTACATCCGACCCCGCCTGTTACAGATGAAACTAATTGGTGGAGTAATGTGGAAGGTAGATTCAAGATGGAAATACGAGTGACAGTTGGTGATTCCAGATGGAAGATCCATATTAGGATTATCGAGTGATCTAGTATGATCCCAGAAATATACCTGTAACACCAAAGGCGTAAGAAAGCCCGATACAGATTTCAATCCAGATATGATGACTCATGAAGGAACACCCACCGGTTCGTACACTATCTGCTGAGTGGTATTGCAGCTACCATTCAATTTGCATATGAGAGCAGTCTATTGAGTGAACCTGACAGTGAGGACAAGCATTGATAGAAAGGAAAGGGATTTTTCACTGTATTATTACCTACAATTAGCGGACACCATAAAGTATATTTTAAAGGATATATTTATATGTATTATTGAAGAACAATGTAGTGATCAAGGAGAATATCAACGAAAACGATAGAGAGGCTGCCAAAGCAATGTGAAAGCTATACTATGCCAAATCAAGTGTATAGATATTCCGGATACGCCCGTTGCAAAATGAGTGTCAACCGAGCGTCAACGATTCTAGGTCTGGTAAGTCAGGCAATTCAAAATTGATTTGGTCGTGGTTATACATAATGGAACTATCGGTCGCCGTCACAGGCAAAATTCTTTCCGACACGCGCCCTACCTTAAGCTGACAATATGCACCAGCGGAGCGTCAACGATTTTTGGTCTTGCATCCTGGGTAATGTCACAGGCAGTAGGTTGTGGAATGCCGTAAATGAAGTATTGGCTGCTGTGATTGGCCCAAGAGATAGCAATACCCTTCCTGCCCTATCTTGAAAATGAGGGTCAACAGAGCATCAACAATTCTTGGTTTTGCATCTTCGGTCATATGAGTCACTCTTGATCGGAAACATACATAAAGATGTTGTTGGCAGCCTATATAGGTAAATAAGAAGGGGATATTCCTGCGACAGCCTCCGGGACAGTTACACCTCATTTCATTTACAAAGCAACCACTTAGTATTCATGAGCTGTTTAGTGTCCAAAAACAGTCAAAATGATGTTTATAAACAATAACAGCCACATCGCGCTGTGATTGACCATGATGCAACGCCAACAATGGTTGACACTCCATTGACGCTCATTTTCAAGATGGCGGAAGGAACGTCTCAGTTTCTCCTTTTCCTATAAAGGCAGCCAATACTTCGGTTATGGCTGTCTGCAACCTATTGCCCCTGAGATCACGCAGCATACACGACCAACACTCATCGACACTCTGTTGATGCTCATTTTCGGGATGGGGTAGGGAGTGTGCCCCTATTTGTTTTGATCATTAAGGTGGCCAATATATCCAAAACAGACAGTGCTGTACCAAAGTCAATATTTTGCGATTACCTTTAGCATATCTGACTCTGAGGATACATAGTGAAACCCGAGACGCAGAACCGGAGATTTGAACCGGCTGGTCTAGCAATCCCCGCCAAATCCGCGGATTGACAGGTACGGGTCCAGCTTCGGCTCGCCAGAAAGCTGTAGGTAGGGTTTTTGATGGGTCTCAAACCAAACCAACCCATTTTTGGGGTCCAAACCTGGACTGCTGGCAGGTTACCCGGACCTGTTGCTAACACTAATCCATTGTGATACTGTAGCAGAGAGAAAGAGCTGGATAAGTTTCTTGAAACATGATAGTCCAACTTTGCATCCTATAAGCGCCTATGCTGAAGAGGTGATCCTGATCGAGTCAAGTAGGCAGTCTCTATCTTCAACACCTGCAATGACCACCCATACTTGGTTCAACAACAGATGGACAATATGAACCAATTCAAATGGGCTAGCAACTTACAAGAAGCCAACAACCCATACTTAGACGATTTTGAACTCTTCGCGAATGAACGTCAAAAGATGGACGTAAATGATAATCGGTACCTCAACTCAGTGATGAAGGCAATCAAGGAGTACCAGCAACAACCGAATATATCAGTCAGAGTCTACACCAACTGCTTGAAAGCAAATATGAAGATAGCTGGCTGGAGCATAATTACCCATGAAGTGGTCTGATACAATATGCCATGGGTGGGCCTGAAGCATGCACTAAGAACAAACATCAGACTATGGATCTGCAGTGCCAAAGTCTGATTCGACATGGTCAACCAACTCTTGGACAGTTCAGTAGCCTTGGAGTTCGTGCTGGACAATATGATGCTCAGACAACAGCCACAGCAACGGTAATTTGGAAAGACTCAGAATGGGGGCAATTGGAAATGGCGTGTCCTACCATCCACCTCTGAACACATTGAAAACACTTTCATCAATTCCAATAATTTCAATATATTGGTGGCAGAAATTCCACATTTGGCAAGTCCAATGAGCTCAGTGGAGGTGGCCATACCAACTTATCACCAGTGCCATGGCTGTCCAAAGATGAATACAAAAGCTGAAAGGCAAACCGAAATGAGACTCCCTGTGGCAGCAGATACTACATGCTCTACCTTTGTATACAATATACCATTTGGAACCCCTCTGACCAGATGTCCGGTGAGATCAGTGGCTATGACGGCAAATAAATTAAGTGCCAATAGTCACTCAATATGAAGCAGTGAAATATGTTGTCTACCTCTCTCGATATCTAACTTGGTTGGAGAGGCTGGACAGTACCGTGTTGGGATCGGAATATTTTGGATACTGAGCCTTGTTTGCAATCTTAGAAGAGATATAACCGCACTGAATCACCTTAACATCATAATTCATTCAGGAATATCGGACTCTACCTTCAAGTTGATATCTATGCGGCATGGACAGACCGAATTCGGTGCATAGCATTCATGATGTCCTTGTACAACATATACACAGCAACATGCGGTGAAACCAAACACTAATGGACTGCGGTACAACAAGCATCTTTATATTGATGTGTCCAGTCAGGAAACTAGACCTACCACATGAATCAGCATTCACCTTCACCCAGAATCTCAATGGCCAGATAATGATGTCTGAAAAGGAATGTAGAAAGGCAAGGCTCTTGGTTCAGTATTTTGCATACTATGAACCGGTTGACAAATCGGAGCTTTAAGTCATCACTGATATTGGCAGATCACCCTGTCATGGGCTTGCCATAGTTTATGGTGAGACACCTGGCAATCGACAGTAGTCAATATTGATTGATAGCACTACAAATGCAAAATGGACCGCAAAGGGCATTGATACCATAAGCAAATCACACTAGCTCCCTGCTGGACTGTGGTGAGGAAAACAAAAATCATCAGTCTACCCCAGATATTCAACTACTCAGGGATACCACACTCAATCATTGCTTAGCTACTGAGGAAGTGGTCGGGGCATTCACAATATTCCTTGGAGTGTGTCAAGGTTTACTGCAAGCATCAATCAAAGGCTTCACCGAAGGTGAGAAAAACCTCATACTGCTGAATACGTCAGGATCCGCAAGTGCATTAGGTAAGGCCGAAGAGTAATGGAGTGATGGTGCTTGAATATCTGCTATTGGCTCTCTGAGACATGAAGGGAGATATTGCACAATGGGGCTTGGTTCAACTGTGTCAAACTGGCTGATCCGACCATCCTGGAATCCCTACTCATCTAAACTTAGCTACATCACATTACAATACAGACAAGGCTAAGGAGCATAGGAACAGACAGAGTAAACATGAAAATGGTGATGACAGATCATAGGGGTCCTATCTTAGTACAATATGAACATTTGGTGAAGGTTATTTAGCAATCGATAGGCCAAGACACTCCTGCGCTGTTGGCCAATTGACGTTGCATCGATCTGGAACCCAAATAGAAATTATCATATGGGCCAATCAGCAACCACTGCGAAGTCTAAATGCAGATGCTCAAGGCCAATGTAGAAATGAATTGGCTAAAAGGTTTCGTCCAGTGATGATGATTTTCTGTTGCAGCACGAAACCTGATTAGGAAGGAACGAAAAAGAGGACTACCAATGTGTGTCTAATATCGAGCTCCCAATCAGGGTATCATGCACAATAGATACTCTTGGCATGTAGTTTCACAGCTATTTGAGTGAGGGTACAAATGCCAGATATTTGCTAAACAGGTTCTCTGTAATACTCACCACCTCATCAGAATCAATACAGACGACTAGTTCAAAGCAGCATTTTGAACCCGAGGAGGACGGTTGTAATACCCAGTTATGTCCTACCGGTTGACCAATGCACTGGCTACATTGCAGGCTTACATTGATGATTATCTACAGACTTACAATGATGACATTGGCATGTATTACAGTGACAATCTGCTCATCCAATTAACCCATATGAAGGAGAATGAAGACCATGTCTGAAAAGTGCTGCGGTGTGTACAGGAATTTGATCTCCATTTCAAGTCCAAAAAGTGCCAATTCTGAGTTCCAGAAGTCGACTGTGTTGGATTTGTAATCAACCTGGATGGGATCGGCATTAAATCTTACCTCATATTCGTAATTGATCACAGCCCAACTCCAAAATGAGTCCGCGATATACAAGTGGTCCACGGTTTGATGATATTTTTCTCCGGACCCGCCTACACTCCATTCTCATTGCACTGTGATGGTGTTTAAGAGATATTGTTTGAGCCGAGTCAACTTTGAAGACCCACACAACAACACAGCCTTGATAAGATCATATATCACACTCTGGACCATCTCAGGTGGAGGTATTCGGTCCATCTTTCCTGGGGATGCCTTTGCAATCTCAGAAATCACTGCAATTACCATGATCTAGTTCAGACTGACCATGGCAGCCACATTGCAAGGTAATATTGAGAATAATTTTGATGAAGATATTTTTGAATCTATTCATGTAGGGCCAAGAAGAAGTGCAACAAAAACAAGGTGAATAGAACACCAATCAGAGCCAACAGGCTTCCATTTGCCAATCACTGTACCCTACATGGAGGCAACCTCTGTATTTCTCCCTCGCAGCCCCTAATAGTTGCCATCAACTAAACTAATGTGGAACCAGTGAGCTCTGGAGGTCCATGTGAATGTATCATGGTTGGTGGTTATATTCCTATGCAGGATGGTGATCATGTGCTTAAGATTCTTGAATGGGATATGGTTTACCATCATTTGCTCTAGCATTGGTGTGCATAAAACTGCAAAAGCTCACTTCAGAATAGTATCCTATTACAGGTACCATCTGATAACAATATTCAATGTGACTGTGGCCCTTGATGATTTCCCCACGATACTGAGTATGGGGAACATATAGGCATCCCATGTCTTCATTGTGTAGTAAACAACAGATCCAAATTTTGAGCTTTTCTTGTATTATTTTGCCACTCATCCAAACCTGGAATGATGTGCAGTACCTGACACTTGACTCCTGTCTACGACACAACAATCATCAAAGTTGGAGTAGAGTCGAATGCATCTGGCGACAGCTGTAGGGTCACCCTTGATGAACTCTACAGCAAATGCGGGATTCAGTGCAAGACTTCGATGCTTTTTGTGGATGAAGTTGCCAATCAGCTCGATTTGTATTGCGGCTACAGACTGAAAGTACAGGATGTCATATGCATTATATAATCATTGGAGTCTATTGTAAATATCTTGCCATTAGCATTCCAAAACTTGATGATTGGGGTCCTGCTCATTCTCAACCTGTGGGCTTGAATCAACATCATTCGATGAAATTTACTTCCATCCCAAAAGTTCAAATGAATGGCTTCCCCATTGGTGGAGCTGCCAGTCAAATGCCTCAATTGTCATGATTAGGACTATACTGTCTGGTTCACCACACAGAGTAGCTAGATGAAATGCCATATGGCTTGAAGAAGTACTGTAATGGAGATGCGGAGATAATTCAGTGAACTTAGTAAGCTCAGGTTTCATTTCTTCCGCCATCAGTTAAGAGTTATCTCAACCTTAGATTGAAGTCAGCATAGTGGTATGTATTTTGGATATATCAAAGGATTATGATTGGGTGATGGACCTCCCACCCCAGCTGGTGTGGCTCCCTTTTGACCTTCCCACCCTGTTCAATCTTCTGTTTTTGGTCAGTCATGTTGATTTTTAGTTTTTTATTCATTGATATTAACCTGGTGACATATTAAACCTAGTGCCGTCAGAGTCTGATGATTGTTAGTATGGCGAACAATATATCACAACAGCACAGCTGGATCGCACCTAGCCAGTGCCACACTCATCAGGCATTACTCAAATGGTGGCCATGATAGTGTCCATCTCTGACATCCAATTTACTGCAATGAGTTGGTATGGTTGTAGCTTTGTGGGATTTTGGAGCGGCTAGAAAGTGCTGATCTCCATGGTAATGTGTAATGCTGCCAGCAACTCCTCCAAGATTGATCTCTCATATTCCAGGATATTCATGAGCTCCACTAACATGTGAGTACGAATTAGCTTTTTGGTACCATTCTGACAGCAGTTCTCATAGTGGCTGAGCACTGGTGACAGCTCTGACAGCAGCTGAGCTCTGACAGTAGATCTACGGATATGACAGTGACCATGCTGACAGGTACAGTTGCTGACCAGCCCATATCTACATGATCCACCTGGTCCACCTTTGGTGCTTCATGATCGCTGTCATTGGCAGCCTCTAGGTCTTTTGCGGTAGTATTGCTGAAGGCAGCATCTATCTGATATAATCATTCCACATTTAGAATCTTGTAATCCTGGTCTTTCATGGTATCAGTCTGACTGGGGGAATTTCTCGTCATTGCATTGTACCTCTTTTGAATGATCCCTAGTTCAGAATTGTCCTGGTCCTCTGGCATCCCCAGTAGCTCTTCCTTCCCTGTTCTTTTCACATCCTCTGTCTCCCCCACTATATAATCTAATGCATTGGCACTGATTATGTTTCCAGACCTCGCTAGTAAGTCAATAACTAAGGGTTGGGTAAAATCCTCTGCTTGTTTCACTCTGATTGTTGTTGTTGTTGTTGTTGTTGTGTATTCATACTGTATGCAGTCTGATTAGAGTATGACAGGACCTGATATCCCCTCCGCCTACGGGCTAGCCAGCTTGATCGCAGAGCTCCCCTCCCCTACCCTTCAACCCCACTGGCAAATGAAAGCTAACACAAAGACAGACCAGAACAGAAATGGAAAGAAACGATATTAGCCTGCAGTCACCACTCCCCACACCTGGGTCAGCCTCTGTGCCTGCCCCATCCCTCCATCCATTTGCGTGGTAACTTCCCAACTTCAGTAGCCACCGGGAAGTCCACGACCGCTTGATCACACTCTTCCCCAGAACACAGCTCAGAGACATGCACGTGTCGGCATCTGCCTGCTTTCCAGCGCTTTGTCTTTCCCATAGCTTTCCAGAGTGAGCTCTGCTGGTCTGTCCACCGGCTGCGGTGGTGGAAGAGATGCTCCCGCATCTGGGCCACTGTCCGGTTACCCCACCAGCACCTGTCGTCTTCTCGGTGACCGAATCATTCTAGGTCAACTGAAGTGGGTGCATGCCTGGATTATAGTTGAAGAAACCAGGTAGCCAATGACTTAATGCTTGTCATCGGAATGGGTCGTTTGGTCCAAGCCTTACCCTTTGAGTGTACAGCTGAAGTGCTTGCTGCATTTGTCGGCCACCCACCTTGCCTTGGCTGCTGACCTTCCCTGGGAGATCGGTCTGGCCACATTTGGCGCCGTGGCATACGGCCAATGCATTGTCGTGTCCCGGCTTGAATGGCGGGCTACTTTCGACTGGCGTTCTGCTTCTTCGTTCCCGGGAATTCCCGAGCATCCCGGAACCCAGTGAATCTTTCGTTTGGATTCTATGGGTGAGGTGTGCCTTTGCCCTTCGATTGAGCTTTCGTGCTAGACGCTGTCCAAGGACTGGCTCCAGATGTGCTGTGCGTCGAATTGTGGCTTGTGGATCGGTGAATCCCGCCACTGTCTTCGGTGCATGTGTTGGCAGTGTTTCTCCCTTGCCGATCGTCATTTTGAGCGTGAGTCCAATCGCCCACAGTTCTGCATCAATGATCTCCATACATCTAGCGCCCAGATGGCTGCAGAGGGACCTCCACTCGTCTGTGTGATTCCACACTTCTGCAGCTCCCACTCAGCCGTCGTCTGAGCGCGATCCATCTGTGCACCACACAAGACTCCCGAATATACTTTGGCCTCTGTCTCGCTTGCCCCGCGCTGCGTGGCTCTCTTGGCTGTGGTGGCATCGTCCAGCATGACGATTCTGCCCACTGATTCTTCCCCTGGGACCGGCCTGTTAATGGCTTTGGTTATCTGGCCATGCTTGTGATCATGGTTCACTGCTCTGCACACCGGCGTCCCGGAAGAGGGGTTCTGGTCTAGCTACCGTAACTTGTTGCTGCAGGAGTTGGCCAGTCTCGCTGCAAAGCACTGTTGTCTGGAGTCTAAGATTGTGGGCACGGGTGTGAGCCCTGGGTCTCTCATTGATCCTCCGGGCTAGTGTTAGCAACGGTTCCAGTTTTCGATCTGGCCGGTTGTATAGGTCAGCTTGGCAACGGCCTTACCCCATCAATAATCGAAGATTTTTTGCACGAACTGTCCAATTAAGTCCCTGAATATTGGTCAGATCATTCAGCATTTGGTATATCAAATATGCAGCTTGGCATAGCGCATCTTTTGGTTGTCTCCGATTTTCAATATCATTAAAATTCAGCAAGCGATTGGGTAAAAACCTCGTTTTTGGACCCAAAATGGCACCTTTTTCAAAGCTGCTTGCTGAGTTTTTGTGATATGCGAAATCGGAGACTCCCAAAAAATGTGTCGTGTGGAACTGCATATTTGGCGTATGAAACACTAAATTCTCTGATCAATATTGGTGGACTTGATTGAGGGAACCGTTTGGTAAAAACCCGAACCAAACTGGGCAGTTCCGGGTTTTCTTGGAACAGCTATAGTAGAAACGGTCCAAAAATGGAACCGTTGCTAACACTAATGCTCCCCATGGGGTCATGGGCAGTGTGCCGAGGTTAGATCTGGCTTGTTGATTGCAGAGAAGTTGGAGGTTGTCTCGCCTGCCTACTTCTTTGGGATCCAACCAGAGCTCACTCCCATACAGTGCGACAGCTTGGACTCATGCCAGCTGGATGGCCCTGACACTCTGTGGTAGTACCCCGTAGGTCCTTGTGATGGTTCGGAGTCTAGCATCTGCTGCCGTGGCTTTCTCCATGCGTTGGTCGTGGTGCTCCTTGAGCATCAGGTGTTCATCCATCCAGACACCGAACGAGTGTGGCGCCTGTCTGTAGAAACGTATGAACCCATCTCCGACCCTTATCTATGCTGTCAGTTCTGGCCAAAGGTGTCTCTTGTGTCCTCGTCTGCATGTGGATAGTGCTGCCTTTATTTCAGCGGTGTCAAACAGTAGCCCCCATCTACTTGTTCACTCGATGCTCTTGGCAGCACATCGCTCAAGTATTCTGACAGCCTGGTTGACATCGCTTTCTGTCACTACGCAGCTGACGTCATCCACGAAGGATAGCCCTTCGGCTGCTGATACGTACACTTCGACCCATTTGATCAGTCCCGAAGGGTTGATCCCAGAGAGGATCGGTGACACATGTGAGCCCTACGGGACCTCTGCTGCGACTGGGTGTCTTTCCAATCGCATTGCCTTCGAATATCAATTCCACTATTTGTTCTGAGAGAAAGCTTTCCATCCGTCATATACAGTCTACATCCATGTGCCTGACTTGTATTATGTTGACTAGTCTTCGTTTTGGCACGCTTGGGAAGGCTGCCTTAATGTCCATGAGAAGCATGCCTGTTATGTGGCCATTTGTCCAGGCTGCATGAGCTCTGTCGATTCTGATGGCCGCTGCATCGATGGCTGACCATCTTTTCCTGCTTCCGCATTGTCCATCGCTCAGTAGCCCTCGTTTTTCAGCCACTTCTGACAGCTGCTCCTAGACTAGTTTTTTAACCACTGTTCCCATGCAGCTAAGCAGCGATATGGAGCGATAGGCCTTCAGCTTTCTATAGTCGTCTTTATCAGGCTTGCCAATCACCACACTGTTAGCACGCTTCCATACCGCTGGCTGCCTTCCCGTGCTAATTGCAGCCCCTGTCAGCCTCCCAATCCTCGCTTTGTCCCACTTCCAGAGTAGCTGTATAGGGCCAAAAGATGGCTTGGCTGGGCCCAGTGCTTTTTTGACTGACTGAGAATATAAGGCTCGCTCAACTGCTTCCTCAGTGACGCGTGTATGTGCACTTGCTGCTGGGGGTAGCATCTAGTACTGATCGTCTTCATTCGAGGTGAAAGATTCCCGTCTCAGTATCTAGTCAAACCCCGAGGCTGTGTTTGCTTGCTTCCCTTCTCCATCCGTTAATGCCTCCACGGTCAAGCCCGCCCAAGCGTCAGTGTATCTTGCTGCTGTCCACACGACGTCTCCCAAGAGGTTCCACGAGTAATCACTTCGCATTTTGCTCTTCGTCTTCCGAATCGACTTCTGGAGCTCTGCCTTCGCTCTTGCGGCCTCCTCCGAATTCTGTCTTCTGCGTTTGTCTCTTTCAACCGGTTTTCTCCTCTCTTCGATGTTGGGGTTTCACCACCTCTTTGATTTGGTGCGGATGCTGATCTTCTTTGCTGTAGCATTGAGAACGCTGCTCATTGCTTCCTGACACCATGCGGCCTCCTGCTCTACCTTGTCTTCTGTGCACTTTGCACCCAGGTCAGCCCTCTCCCTTGCAAGTTCTATCCAGAACTTCTCCAGCACCTCCATGTCCTCGACTGTCATTGCCACTGAGTTCCACTCTACTACCATCTCGTGATCCACCTCCTCTTACCTGTCCACTTCCACCTCCCATTCGATGACCTTGTGGTCGGATCCGGTGGCGTGGTCATCAGCCAGTATGGTCAATTTCATTATCTGTCAGTTCGCGAATGTCAAGTCAATGACCGACTCGCCTTCGTGGTCCTCCCCTGTTCAGTAGCGTGTGGATCTGCCATCATTTCCAATTTCCAGTCCATTCACGTCAATCACACCTTCCCAGAAGGCGGCATTCCACTGCACACAGCACTTTCTGTTCCATCAACTCCTGCTGGCATCAAAGTCTCCTGCGAGGACTGTTCTGCCCTGCTGAATAACACTCTGCCAGTTCACCTCTTGGGCCTGTCTCTCTCCTGACTGCGTGTCTCTTTGATTGCAAATATTGACAATCCTTATCATCTTCTCCCCTGTCCTCCTGACGTCACTAACAATGACATCGTCATTAGCTCCCCTGCTTTAATCCATCCGCTAATCAGCCACCATGCCACTCCCCTTTCGGATCGACCTCCAGACTGTAATTCTTTTCCTTATTCCATATGCCAAATGGCTGATCCCAAAACCTCCCTGCTCTGTTGGTGGCTTGTGCAACCACACTACATCCACCTTACGTTCGACTGCCATCTCCATCAGCTGAAATGGTCCACTTGTACAACCCAGCGCAGTTGTGCTGGGTGGCTACAATCGTTTGTAGCCAGCGCTCGGGTATCAGTTGCTGGTCGATTTTCAGTTTCAGTTGGGGTCCCCTTCGCAGTCTCCGCCATCGTAATGTCTTCTGCCTCCCCCATCATCTCGTTTTCCTCCACATCCGCCATGTCCGCTTCGCTTCCCCACGCTTCTGCTGCGGTCCCCATACGCCTAGGACCAAGCAGCACTCTCTTCATCCCCGATGCCACATCAGTTGCTGCGTTCGTGGATACCTGACCTGCTTGCCCATTCTACCTACATCAGCAAAATGTGTTTTAGTCACTGGAAGCCTCCAGGAGTGTCTGAGAGGATGCGGAGTGCAAACTTAGATGCATCGATTTCAGGAGAGTATCAGACCATGGGAGGGTATTCCTCCCGGCCATCAGAGTACCTGGGATCGCTGATGACTGGTACAGAAGGACCATGGGAGTGATTGTGAGAAGTTTGGGAACACCTCGGAGCACCGGAGAGAACTTTGGGTGCACCTGGGAGCATCTGGGAGCGCCTGCAACAAGCCTGGCCGCACCAACGACAAGCCTGGGAGCACCTGCGAGTGCCGGCAACATATCTGGGAAAAACATCTTCATTTGAAACGCTGCTGGTGTGCCTGGAAATGATAGCTACTACTTATTGTTCAATGATTATTAAACCTCATGTATTCAGTTTATATTCTCATCTATGTATCTATATAGCTACCCATCTACACATAGTATATCTGGACTGGCTGCAGGCGGTGCTTGAGAGCAATTCGAGGTGCGCCTGAAAATGACGAGTGACAGAACCCAGAGATATACTCTGAGGCCGTGATCGAGCGAGTTTGGAAATGGACTTGAAGGCAGTAATCGAGCGTATTTGGAGCTACACATGGATGCCATGATCGAGTGAACTTAGAGATGCACTTGGAGATCGTATTGGGTGACACAGTTGGAGGCCATTATCAAGTGAACTTAGAGATGCACTATGAGATCATCATTGAGCGAGTTTGGAGATACACTTGGAGGCCATGAATGTGCGAAGTTGGAGGCCGTGATCGAGCGAGTTCGGAGGCTGTAATTGCTTGAGTTTAGGGATACACATGGTGGCTGTGATCGAGCGAGGTTGGAGATGCACCCGGAGGCCGTACTGGAGCCAGTTTTGGAATGCACTTGGAGGCTGTGATCAAGCGAAGTTGGAGATTCACTTGGAGGCTGAGATATTGCAAACTTGGAGGCTGTGATCGAGAGAGTTTGGACGAGTACCTCAAGGGGTTGATGGACGGCGCGCCGGGTGTTGAGACTCTATTCATCAGAAAGTTGACTGGGCACCGTGAGAATGTGGCAAGGTGACTTTTCCTTCGAACTCTCGTGGAGAGCTGGCTGATGGCGGTCAATCGTGAAGGGAGGCACGCTGGAAGCTGAAGCTACATTCAGGGGTCAACTCGTGATCATGAGTTTGAAGGGAAGACACACAATCGTCGGTGGTTGCTGTACCCGGTGTATGTTGTACTCGGGGTATGCTGTACTCAATGTATGCTGTACTTGGTGTATGCTGAACACGTTGTATCCCGTACTCGGTGTATGCTGCACTTGGTGTATGTTCTACTCGGTGTATGCTGTACTCAGTGTATGCTTTACTTGGTGAATTCTTGTACTCGGTGTATGCTGTACTCAGTGTCAACTCATGATCATGACATGGAGAGATAGAGAGGGATGACTTGGCCTTGTGTTCTGCAATGATGGTAGAGTGGTGGACAAGAAAGAAAGAGATGTGGGATGAAGATGGGAACAATGTGGAGGATACTAGCAGATATGAGGAATCAGGGGTTCGACTTGCCTGATTGGGTTGGGAAGACCTCGTATCGGTGAAATCACACGCCGCATCGAGACTCGTACCTGCTGTATCAGGGGTGATCAATTGACTTGCACACAAAATCCTACTAAGTCTCTGTTACTGATGATGATTTCCCCCATCTCCTCTCATCTCTCTCTGTCTCATCCTCAACTCAGCCATCACCTAAGAACACGAAGTTCAGTCATCACTCCCTATGTCTCCAAGCCATGATCAAGCGTTAACACCGAGTACAGCATACACTGCGTACTGCATCATCCCAGTAACAACTGTCTCCCGCTCACAGCCAGTCTCTCATCTTGCGGCAGACCATGTTGTACACAATTCTCTACATTCCCACAATTCCGAGTTAACCAATGAATAGAGTCTCAGCTCCCGTCGCGCCTTCCTCCCGGACTACCGCCTCCAGATTGACTGCCTCCAAGTACTTCTCCAATCTCGCTCGATCACCGCCTCCAAGTGCATCTGCAAACACGCTGCATCACAGCCTCGAAGTGTGTCTCCACACTCGCATGGTTACAGCCTTCAAACTCGCTCGATCGTGGCCTCCAACTGCCCACCATTATGGCCTCCATGTGTATCTCCACAATCGCCGGATCAGTATCTCGGAGTGCATCTCTAAGTTCACTCGATCACGGCCTCCAAGTGTATATCCAAATACGCTCGATTATGGCCTCCAATTTCGCACGATCACGGCCTCCAAGTGTATGTCCAAACTCGCTGGATCACGGCCCCCAAGTGGATCTCCAAACTCCCTCGACGACGGCCTCCAAGTGTATCTCTAAACTCGCACGATTACAGCCACCAAGGGCATTGCCAAACTCGCCCGATCCCAGCCTCCGAGTACATCTTCAAGGAGCTCTGGAAAGTGTCCGGGGATACAGGGGTGACGGAGGTGGATAGAGTGATTAGGAGTATATCAGCCTGACCCCGGAGTAGCTTGACATCATCTCATTTCCATCTCATCTTATCATACAATGACAATACACAGTCTTTCTTTCCCAACTGATGGGCTCACTCGCTCTGTCCGAGATGTCATGGATCCACGTGATTGTGTGGATCCTCAATGCCGGGTAGTGTCATATCTTCTCACCCGATTACTACCCTCCTCAAACCAGAAGCTCTCTTTCTCATGAATTCCATTTGGATGTCGCGTGAGGTGAGGCGGCAGGTTGATGGTGCGCTCTCTGCCTTCTACCTCCACAATGTCATTACAATGGCCTCGGAGTGGTGTGTCTCTATATTCTCTCCATCGGTGTGTCCAGGTGCTCCTCTGTTTATGCTCGACCACTCTCGGCAGCTAGATTGACTGTATGTATATATATATCGAGACTTAAATTATGCATGCTATATTTTGATGTGATGAATGTTGTGACTGTAACAAAGACGAATATGATAAGACGAAATGCCTTGTGGTTGAGTAAGAATCACTGCTGTGAGAATACGGCACCAAGTCTCCCGCAGTGCTGTGGAGCGGTCTCGGCTGCTCTCGAACTCTCCCGCAGAGCAGCGCAGAGGTCTCAGGAGTTACAAAATCTGATTATTCTATAAGTCAAATCTCGTAGCATCCAGAATGCGCCTCCATAACTGCAGGTGCGTTCAGGAGCACCTGAGAATGCTCTTGCAGAGTCTGAGAGCACATTGCGCAGCTCCAGGGTGGTCTGGGAGCATCTGCAAGAACTTGGAAGCACTGGTGAGGTCACCCGGAGTGTCTGGGAGGGTTGCATGTTTTTCCCAGCCCGATTTTCATTTTGCTGATACACAGTGCTGCGCCACCCTTGTGGCTTCTGTCTTCTCCACGCATCTGCTGCTGAAAGGAAAGTCATTTCCTTTGCTGTTGGGGCATTTCTCCAGTGTATGACCACGGAGTGATCCTTGCTGTGCTGTGCATCCCACCATGTTGCACATGTGGTCGCTCGTCCAGTGATGACCTGAGCAGTAGCCACACATGGGCTTGCTCCCGTATTTGTTCTTGATGTTGCCCCATCCACAGCAGAGCTCACATCTGCTGTCAGGGACCGCATTCGTGTACGTTTTGACTTGGTACCACACCCCCGCCACCTTGATGCCCTTTTTGACCAAACCCTGTGCCGCCCTGCTCCCCTTTACAACAAAGACAACCATTGATGGGGCAACTTCTCTATTCTGCTTCCGATCCCTGATGGCTAGGCGGATCGGCAGCCACCATACTTGGGTGGAGATTGTTATGGCTTTGTTCTCCAGTTCAAATTGCTCTCGAATTGTGTGCCGGCCTTCCATGCCATGACCAATGTACCATACTGAGAGGTACTGCATGGATCTTTACCTTTTCCCAAGACTCATTCTCTTCGACATCAACGACTCCTTTGTCGACAGTCCCTGCTGCTGTCTTTATGATGTGATGGTATCCCAGAGCCATCTCCGCTGTTGCACTGTGGTGCATGATTGCCGTGATTGTGCCCTTGGCATACCTTCTTGCGTTCAAGATCCTAATGGCCTGCTGGTGGAAAAGCACTCTGTTAATTGCTGACGCAATTTCCCGGTCCATCTTATTGGGGAGTGGTACGCTCTTGTCTCTCCTCAATATCAGGTGTGTCTCGGCCATGCTGGATCCAGATGTCGGGGTGGGTCCTGGGCCTGGGCCGGTGTGCGCCTTCTGACTCTGGGTTCAGGGTTGGACTGTCTCCCAGCCTCTGTAGGTTTGGGTTCCTTTTGCGGTTCAGGCTGCTGTTCGTGTTGCAGTTTGGGTTTGGGTTTGGGTTTTGGTTGCTGCTGCAGCTGGCGCTTCTCTGGCTCTCCATCCTGCATTGCACCTGCATTCTGTGAGACCACTAGGCCTCCGCCATCCTGCCTTGAAGTCACGTCTCTTTCTTGTTTTCTGACTTCATTCAGGTGTGCTGCTCCGCCTACTCTTGCTGTGGCTAGGACCTCCGCGGTCATCTCTCTGATGCCCATCCCCCTCAGTACGTTGTCGTTGTCGCGATCATCAGACTAAGTCTCCCGATCCTCAACCCATTCATTCATGCCATGACATTGCATCTTGTCATGCACCGCTTGTGCTTCTTGCATTCTGGCCATCCCTTCGATAGTTTGGTTCGGCCATGTCACCTCGCGTGCCTGCTGCCCCACTGTTCTCTCCATTCGACTCCTTCAGTCTCCTGGTGAGCTCACTGGATCCGAGGTGTCGCTCCTCAGTCTGATCCCGTTCTTGTTACTCTCCCACTGCTCGCTTGCAGCCATGAAGGACATGCGTGTTGTCTTTCCAGACATTGCTCCAGCCACACAGTTCGCCTGTCATGCTTCAGCCATGTCCATATCTCTCTCGCATGGGGGTTTGCCGATCATTCCTCAAATAGGGCTCTTACCCTCTTGGGTCGCCATCATCGCTGGTTTGGGTGGCATCGCGTTACGTAATTCGATTTCAGCCTCCTTCGATCATCCAGGGGTGCCGGAAGTGTCGCTCTGGGGTCAGTTCGATGCTGGAGATCAAATGCCAATGTCCGTATGTCGCTTCCTTCCCTCTGATCGTCAGTTGTCTTTCAAGCTTGCTGGGGTTATTCGTAACATACTTGATTTCTTTGTAGGTGTTATCCACCCTCAGTGTGCTGGTGATAACAATGAATGCCGCCATCAGTCGATGATCGATTCAGGTGACAGTTACACTGCTGTCCTAGCTTGGGTTGCCCAATGGAATTTCAATCAGTGCAAATGCCAGTAGTGGACCATTACGTTGGGCAGACATTGTGCTTGCCGTACAAGAGTCAACAGCGTGCAAGTATGTTGTTAGATTATTTTGCCAAGCAATGGAGGCGACAAATTAGTAATTACACCGGGAAACCTTGTGATTGTTTGTGAAGTGTCCCAGAACTCAATACCATTTGAACTTTTCCGCAATATCTGCCTGGTGATAACCTTCTATCCTTGTAATACATCGTTCAATATCATCTTCTCTGGTCCTTTATTATTGATTTCCAGGTAAGGTGCCTCCCACAACAAATTGAGCTGTTGAGCTGGCTGCACTTCAGTTAGACCTGATGCTGCTGAGGTCAAGAATTTAATGTGGAAAGAGATTGTGTGCAGTATTCTGTCCAGAAATGGGTGGCTGGTGGGATCTGCCAAAGCTGTTGATCTGGCAGAGGTCAAATCAAGGTGACTGAGCACTCCCTGACGGGAGTGGACCCGTAGTGTAGTGGTATGGTCTTGCCAACACTATGCTGCATTTCACGGGTTCGAGTCCCGCCATTCCCCCCACTGCACCGATGCAGCCGATCGAAAGCAGACTCCCTGTACAGTGCAGGTCGATGTCGCACGAAACCGAGCTCCCTGTGTCAAACTCACCATAGGTCGAGCATATGAAGAGATTAAGTAATGGGGGTGGGCTAGGTGGAGTTTCAATGGCCTTGTGCCCTCCACTGGGTAGCGGGAAGTGGGAGGAAACGACTTTGCCTGAGTCAGAAGTAGGTGCTGCG
>Ga0307515_10001204_pt1 | contig 59136 bp, 42 predicted proteins | sample 17_EM_MG_FD_194513 | JGI IMG/M metagenome (GOLD analysis project Ga0307515, IMG submission 194513) | Populus trichocarpa ectomycorrhiza microbial communities from riparian zone in the Pacific Northwest, United States - 17_EM | ecosystem: Host-associated > Plants > Roots > Unclassified | place... | reverse complement strand
AATTAGCAGAGAAAATATAATAAATGTCAGAAGACAAATCAATAAAATTAATTAAGGCGGTAAAAGAGCTCAACATTGGTATGGGTACCATTGTCGATTTTTTGGCGACTAAAGGCTATAAGGTTGACAAGCACCCCATGGCCCAGCTAAATGGCGACATGTACGGCGCATTGTTGAAGGAATTTGCCTTTGATAAAAGTATTAAAGAGGAAGCCAAGCAGATCAGTATCGGTAAGATAAGGAAAGAGGAAACTGCGCCGCTGCCTGAAAAGCCAATCGAAAATCGCCGTTCACGCGATTTTGAGAACGAAGAGATACTGATCAAAAATGCCGGCCAATATACCGCGCCGCAGGCCGAGAAACCGAAACCGGTTGAGTCTGTTGCCCCTGCTGCCGCGGTGAAAACCGAGGAGCGCGGTGATGTATTGCCTGGAGTTAAGGTAATTGGGAAAATTGACCTTAATAACCTGAATGCGAAACCACAGCCTGTTGCCGAAAAGCCTGCTGTAGTAGAAGCTCCAAAACCAGAGCCAGTTGTGGAAGCGCCTAAGCCGGTTGTTGCTGAGAAGCCAGTCGTAGTAGAAGCACCAAAACCAGAGCCTGTTGTTGAAACACCAAAACCGGTTGTTGCCGAGACCCCTAAAGTAGAAGCACCAAAACCACCTGTTGTTGAAGCACCAAAGGTAGAAGAACCCAAAGCAGAGGCGCCAAAACCTCCTGTTGTACAGACACCTGTTGTTGAAGCCCCGGCTGAAACACCTGCAGATGGCGATGATGACGTAATACGGGCCAAGGCAGAGCGCCTTACAGGCCCTAATATTATTGGTAAAATACAATTGCCGGTTAATGCGCCAAAACGCAATCCTATAGCATCTTCATCAAATTCAAACAGCGCCGATCATAAGCGCAAAAGGAAACGTAAAGATAGCCAGGGCAATCCGCAGCAAGGTGGCGGTAACCATCCGCAAAATCAGCAAGGTGGTGGTACTCATCCTCCGCATACCCCTTCGGGTGGCGGTACTATTAACCCTAACCGTCCGGATTTCAGGAACCGCGGTAATGGTGCGCCAGGAAACGGAGGCCCTCAGCAAGGAGGAGGTGGTGGAAACCGCCCTGATTTCAGAGGTAACCGTAACAATGCGCCACAAAATACCGGCCCTAAGGAAGAGCCTTCAGAAAAAGATATACAAGACCAGATTAAAGCAACGCTTGCACGCTTAAGTGGTGCCGGTAAGTCGGGCAAATTTGCACAGCGGGCCAAATTCCGCCGTCAAAAACGCGATGACGTTGCCGCCAGTGCCGATGAATTGGCAATGGAGCAGGAGTTGCAATCGAAAGTATTAAAGGTTACCGAGTTTGTAACTGCTAATGAGCTTGCATTGATGATGGATGTATCTGTAACCCAGATTATATCTACCTGTATGAGCCTGGGTATGTTCGTATCTATCAACCAAAGGCTTGATGCAGAAACATTAACCATTGTGGCCGACGAATTTGGCTACCAGGTTGAATTTGTGAAGCCACAGGATGAAGAGGCCAACCTTGACCAGCCAGATGATCCGGCAGATTTAGTTCCCCGTGCGCCAATTGTAACGATCATGGGTCACGTGGATCACGGTAAAACATCATTGCTTGATTTTATCCGCAAAACAAACGTAATTGGTGGCGAAGCCGGGGGGATTACCCAGCACATTGGTGCCTATGAAGTTACTTTGCCGGATAATAAAGGAAAGATCACATTCCTGGATACACCGGGTCACGAGGCATTTACCGCCATGCGTGCAAGGGGTGCACAGGTAACAGATATTGTAATTATTGTAATTGCTGCTGATGATAGCGTGATGCCGCAAACCCGCGAGGCCATAAACCACGCCCAGGCTGCAGGAGCACCAATCATCTTCGCTTTCAATAAAATTGACAGGCCTGGTGCTAACTCGGATAAGATTCGCGAGCAACTATCGGCCATGAATATTTTGGTTGAAGAGTGGGGCGGTAAATACCAAACACAAGAGATATCGGCCAAAACCGGCTTAAATATCGAACTGCTGTTAGAGAAAGTATTGCTTGAAGCCGAGTTACTTGAACTTACAGCCAACCCTAATAAACGTGCCGTAGGTACCGTTATTGAGGCTGCATTAGATAAAGGCCGTGGTATTGTAACCACTATATTGGTACAGGCAGGCCGTTTAAAAGTAGGAGATCCTATTTTGGCCGGTTGCTACAGCGGTCGTGTTAAGGCATTAACCAACGAGCGTGGCCAAAGAGTTGATTCTGCAGGCCCTTCAACACCTGTACAGGTATTGGGTATGCAGGGTGCGCCAACAGCGGGGGATAAATTCAACGTATTGGAAAGTGAAGTTGAAGCACGTGAAATTGCCAACAAGCGTTTACAACTACAACGCGAACAAGGTTTACGCACGCAGAAACACATTACACTTGATGAAATCGGCCGTCGTTTGGCAGTTGGTAACTTTAAGGAACTTAACATTATTGTTAAGGGCGACGTGGATGGATCTATCGAGGCGTTATCAGATTCATTACTGAAACTATCTACCGAGCAGATACAGGTTAATATTATATCTAAAGCGGTAGGTCAGATTTCCGAATCAGACGTGTTGCTGGCTTCTGCATCAGATGCGATCATCATTGGTTTCCAGGTTCGTCCTTCGGGAAGTGCCCGTAAACTTGCCGAAGCTGAGCAGATCGATATTAGGTTATACTCTATCATCTACGATGCCATTAACGAAATTAAGGCGGCGATGGAAGGGATGCTTGCACCAACCTTTGAAGAGAAGATTGTTGCGAACGTGGAGATCCGCGAAACCTTCAAGATCAGCAAGGTGGGTACCATTGCAGGTTGTATGGTACTTGATGGTAAAATTAACCGTAACAGCAGAATCCGCATAGTTCGTGACGGTGTAGTTATATACACAGGCGAACTGGCTTCACTGAAACGCTTTAAAGACGATGTGAAGGAAGTATTGACTGGCTACGAGTGCGGTTTGAACATCCAAAACTTCAACAATATTGAAGTAGGCGACATTGTTGAAGCTTACGAAAATGTAGAAGTAAAACGCAAGTTGTAATAAGCAAAGCATTGATAATTTGAAGGGCTGATCTGTTAAAGATTAGCCCTTTTTCTTTATATCAATATATTAAATAAAGTTGCTCGCCGGGAGTTTAATTCCCCGAGCCTTTTCATTCCGGGCGATGCCTGTCCAATTCACTCCTTTAGCAAGCCCTCTACCAGCGCTTTCCACTGTGGCCCCGATAGGCCCTGACGCGCAGTAAGCGCAATAATGGTATTACGGATGCTATCGTATAAATTGGTATCGGAGTTATTGATCACTTCATTTCGCCCATGTACTGCTGCGCTAACGTGGTTTAAGTACCGCTCAACAATAAAAGTATTGGTAGCGCTATGATCGTAGAAATTGGCAATGGCTTCACCCGGATGCCGGGGATTTGCCACCGGCCTTACCGTAATAGCTATAAATTCGCTTTCCGAATTCGCGTTTTCAAATTCCTGGATGCTTTCAATCATTACCCAGTCCAGCCCCCCTCCTGCTATCGAGCCGGGAGCAGGCAGGTCTACGTAAAAATGATCTCCTTTTTCGGCCATGCGGTATAGCTCATTTCCCTGCGCATCAGTAAGCGAGAACTTTGAGGAGGCAGGCCCGGCAAACTGGTGCCAGTTAGAAACGTCTTTTAACCTGTTTTTAGCCAGCAGGAAAAGGGCATGCGCCGCCTGGCGTGTATCAAGATCTGCAAAGTGGATAAAGTCGGTCATTCCGCCTTCTGTTTGCTCCGGGATATTATGATAACCATCATTCATAACTGTAAATTATAAACATTTAACAGTCACTGTTACAAACGGTTTCGCCATTGCGTAATATATTGTTGTATTTACAATTGTAACATAATCACTACATCATACGCATTGGATTATCTTTTCGGGTGCGGGGTTTGATTATTAATTAAAAGTAATGTACATTTCCTTTTTATAAAACCTAAATGATAAATAAACCATTCCTGTGCTTTTTTATCGTCTTCACTTATATAAGTGGCCGAGCCTTTGGACAAACAGTAACGGATGACAGTACAATGCAAAAAATTGCCATTGGCCATGTAGTTGATGTTTACAATACGTCTATTGGTCAAATGTCGCGCCTGTATAACGGCCCCGAATATGAGTTTTATGATCCTTTAATTAAAGGAAATGCTTGCTTTTTAGACATAAACGCATTCAAAACCGGTTCGGTTAATTACGATGGTATATTTTACGCAAACGTGCCGATGATGTACGATATCAACAAAGACCTTGTTGTAACACTACTGTATAACGGCTTTTCCAAATATTCATTAATAAACTCCAGGATACAAAGTTTTGATTTGCTTAGTCATCATTTTGTGTACGTTGCGGCCGATTCAACAAACCTGGCATCGTCTATAGGTGCAGGGTTATATGAAGAGATATACGGCGGCAACCTGCAGGTTTTAGTTAAGTGGACAAAAAGCATACAGAGTATATCAACCCAAACTACGCTCGAAACTTTTTTTACAGAAGCTAAAAAGCATTACTATTTAAAAAAAGGCAATAACTACTATAGTACAGGCGGACAAGGCGCTTTCCTGAATGCATTAAAGGACAAGAAAAAAGAATTGCAGCAGTTTATAAAGGCCAATAAAATTAAGTTTAAGGATAACCCGGAAAAAGCGATGTATTTAATAGCCGCACAGTACGATCAATTATCAAAATAAGAAAGCTTTCATACCTGTAGTATTCAACTAATAGATAGTAGTTAAAACCGTCACCCAGTTCAGGATATTGCGAGAAATAAATATGCGAATGAAAAAAATTTACTTTTTTACTTTTTGTTTTTTGATCCTGATGAAAGTTGGCAATGCCCAACAAACGGCGGTTAAAACAATTAGCGTAAACGTGCAACAAGCCACTATTGAGCAGTTTGTTACCGAAATTGAAGCCAAAACCGGCTATCACATTTATTATGAACCCGCCTTATTTGATAGTTTAAAGGTAACCGTTAAGGTAGATAATAAACCGGTTAACGTTGTGCTTGATGCCGCATTCAAAAATACCGTGTTTCGTTACGCGATAACCGCTGATGGCCAGGTTTTTTTAACCAAAGGTCGCGAGATACAACCATCGCTTGCCGCGGGCTTTTTTGGAATTAAACCTGGCCCGGAAACCGTAAAGAACAACGTTACTACAACCGTAGCCGAATTTACCGATCAGAAAGAAAAGATCATTCCGGAGGCGACTACAGAAAATAAGTTATATGAGATAGGTAATAAAACTAACACAATTGGTGCAGGCAATGCAACGCTATCGGGCTATGTTCGTGATAGCAAATCTGGCGAGGCGGTAATTGGGGGCAGCATTTTTGTTACCAATACTAAAACAGGGGTAGCAACAGATCAATTTGGTTATTTTACTATTAGCCTACCGAAAGGTCGCCAGATTTTGAGCATCCGTGGCCTTGGCATGCGTGATACCCGCAGGCAAATTGTACTTTACTCTGATGGGAAGCTGATTATAGAAATGAAGGAACAGGTTACCAGCCTGAAGGAAGTAAAAATATCGGCCGAGAAAGTTGCCAACGTACGTAACGTACAATTGGGAGTAAACAGGCTCGACATCAAGAGCATTAAACAGGTGCCGACCGTATTTGGCGAAGCCGACGTGTTGAGGGTTGTACTAACGCTTCCAGGCGTACAATCAGTAGGCGAGGCTACAACCGGGTTTAACGTACGCGGCGGGTCGGCCGATCAGAACCTTATTTTAATGAATGATGCCACCATTTATAACCCCTCGCATTTTTTTGGTTTTTTCTCATCATTTAACCCCGACATCGTTAAAGACATTGAACTTTATAAAAGCAGCATTCCTGAAAAATTTGGCGGGCGCCTGTCGTCGGTATTGGATGTTACCAATCGCGAAGGCAATAAAAAGAAATTTACCGGCTCGGCAGGCATTGGTTTAATAACCAGCCGGCTTAATATAGAAGGGCCTATTATTAAAGATAAAACCTCGTTTTCTTTTGGTGGCCGTACCACTTACTCCGATTGGTTGTTGAAGTTGCTGCCCGATGCTTATAAGCACAGCCAGGCATCCTTTTACGATTTAAACCTGGATATCAGTCACCAGATAAACGAGAAGAACAATATTTATGTAACAACCTACCTGAGCAAAGATAAATTTAAGTTAAACAGCGATACATCTTACGGCTACAGCAACCGCAACGCCAATATTAAATGGAAGCATAACTTTAACGATAAGCTGTTTAGCGTAATAGGCGCCGGGATAGACAGGTATCAATATGATATTGCCAGCTATGATAACCCGGTAAATGCATACAAGCTTAATTTCGATATTAACCAAACCAATTTTAAAGCGGGTTTTACCTACTACCTTAACCGTAAAAACACCATTGACTTTGGCTTAAGCTCTATTTTTTATAAGCTCCATCCCGGCAACTTTCAGCCCAATAGCCCCAAGTCATTGGTAGCGCCTGATGTTATCCCGGCGCAGCAGGCTTTGGAGAGCGCTTTGTACCTGGGCGATAAGTATGATTTTACCGAAGATTTTTCGGTAAGCGGAGGTATCAGGTATTCTATATACAATTTCCTGGGACCGCAATTGGTTTACAACTACGCACCTAATTTGCCAAAAACAACGTCAAACCTGCTGGATAGTACCAATTACAGCAGCGGGAAGTTCATTAAAACGTATTCGGGGCCCGAAATTCGCTTGTCGGCACGTTACCAGCTGGGCGATAATACTTCTTTAAAGGGCGGTTACAACACGTTAAGGCAATACATCCATTTATTATCAAATACAACTGCCATTGCCCCTACCGATGTTTGGCAACTAAGCGATCCTAATATCAAGCCACAATACGGCGACCAGGTATCGCTTGGCCTTTACCACAACATGAAGGCAAACACCATCGAAACGTCTGTCGAAATTTATTACAAAAGACTAAGGGACTACCTGGATTACCGTAGCGGCGCCAACCTTGTATTAAACCACCATATTGAAAACGATGTATTGGGTACCGAAGGCAAGGCTTACGGTATTGAGTTTTTGCTGAAGAAAACCACAGGCAAGGCCAATGGATGGATAACTTATACCTACTCGCGCACTTTTTTAAGACAAACCAATCCTAACGAGGGCGAGCTGATTAATGGCGGCTCATACTATCCGGCCAATTTTGATAAGCCGCATGCTTTTAACTTCATAGGCAATTACCGCTTTTCGCACAGGTTTAGCGTATCGTTAAACGTTACTTACAGCACAGGCAGGCCTATTACATTACCGGTGGCAAAATATGAGTACGGCGGATCGGAGCGGGTATATTATTCAGACAGGAACCAGTACCGCATCCCTGATTACTTCCGTTCCGATTTTTCGATGAACATTGAGGGTAATCACAAAGTACATCAGCTTACACACAACTCGTTCACCATAGGGGTGTATAATTTAACCGGCAGACAAAATGCATACTCTACCTATTTTACCGAACAGGGAGGTATAATAAGCGGGTACAAGCTGTCTATTTTTGCCCGGCCAATTCCGTTTATCAACTATAACATCAGGTTTTAAACACAATGTGCAAGGGGGGCAACTATATGGTTTATTTGATATTACTTACCGCAACCACTCCGGCCTGTCGTAAACCTTATACGCCAAACCCGGTATCGGCCCCCGGTAGTTACCTGGTAGTTGAGGGCGTTATTGATCCCGGCGCCGATTCGACAATTATTACTGTGAGTAACACTGTACGCCTTTCAGATACCACCTTATTGGCAACCGAAACCAATGCCCGTTTAACAGTTGAAAGTGAGGCAGGCACAGGCTATTCGTTAAACGAGTTTAAGGCAGGGCGCTACCTTGCTATCGGGTTAAACCTTGATAAAGCGAAAAAATATCGCCTGCATATCAGAACAAGCGGCGGGAAGGAGTATGCATCAGATTATGTGCCTGTTAAACCAACCCCTCCTATTGATAGTGTAACTTATAAAGTAACGCCGAAAGGGTTACAAATTAATTCAAATACCCATGATGCTACAAATAGTACCCGGTATTACCGGATGGCCTATGAAGAGGCCTGGAAGTTTCACGCCCGGTTTAACTCGGGATTGATTGTAAAAAACGGTGAAATAGTGCCGCGCCAGGAAGAAGAGATGATTTATTATTGTTATCGGGGCGATAAATCGTCCAATACCATTTTGGCATCATCAGAAAAACTGACGCGGGACGTAATTGCTAATACTCAAATTACTGTGGTACCGCCAGCGTCAGAAAAACTCACTATAAAATACAGTATCCTGGTAAAACAGTATGCGCTTACAAAAGAAGCATATCAATTTTGGGAAAACATCCGGCGGAACACCGAACAGTTGGGCAGTATATTTGATGCGCTGCCCTCGCAGTTAAAGGGAAATATGCATAACGTAACAAACCCCGATGAGCCGGTTATTGGGTTTGTAAGCATAAGCACAACACAGCGCAAACGCATTTTTGTTGATAACGACAGGGTGCCTTATACCTGGTACGTTCCGGACGATGGTTTGTGTGAAAAGCTGGGTTATTTGTTAAATAATGGCGGAGAGAATGACGTTGAACTTTTTATTATTAAGCTTCATCTGAACCCCCTAGAAGCTATACTGAATCCGTTTACCGGGCAGATAATTGGCTATAAAGCTGCATCAGTTGAATGTTCGGATTGTACATTAAAGGGAAAAACAACCGCGCCACCTTATTGGGAATTTTAACAATGGTAAAAAATAACTACATATGGTATTTTATAACCACCGCAACAATGGTGGCGGGGTGCAGAAAGCCGTATGCGCCACCAGCGGTATTGGCCCGGGCCAGCTACCTGGTAGTTGAGGGTGTAATTGATAGCGGTAGCGATTCCACCCTGATAGCATTGAGCAGAACAGTAAATATAGCTAACCATACATCGCTTTTAATTGATTCAGGCGCCGAAGTAGCGGTGGAACGGGAAGATGGGGCCAACTACCCTCTGAGTAAATTTAAAGGCCGTTACCTGGTAATTGGTTTAAACCTGGATAAGGCTAAAAAATATCGTTTGCATATTAAAACCGGGGGGGATGAATATGCATCGGACTATGAGCCCGTAAAGCTAACGCCCCCTATTGATAGCATTAGTTATAAGATAACGGGCCCGGGGCTGCAAATAAACTCAAGTACGCATGATGTTACCAATAACGCACGCTATTACAGATGGGCGTATGAAGAGGCCTGGAAATTTCACGCGGCTGTTAATTCAGGCCTCATTGTTAAAAACGGAAAGATAACTTTTAGAGCCGCAAACGAGATGTATTATTATTGCTATGCGGGGGATAAATCAAGTAATATTGTTTTGGCATCGTCAGAGAAGCTATCACAGGATGTAATCTCCCAAAATCCGGTTACATTGATTCCACGGAACTCTGAGAAGCTGGAGATAAAATACAGCATACGCCTGAAACAATATGCCTTAACCAAAGGCGCCTATGCCTTTTGGGAAAACCTTAGGAAAAACACAGAGCAACTCGGCAGTATATTTGATGCGCAACCATCGCAATTGGTTGGCAATATCCATAGCATAAGCAACCCCGCCGAACCCGTTGTTGGCTATGTAAGCGTAACCAATATGCAAAGCCGAAGAATTTTTATATCAAAAAATGTTTTACCGGATGAATGGAATATAGATTTGACAGGGTGTGAAAATAATGCCTACTTATTTGCCAATCCCAATACCCGCCAGGATGATGTAGCACTTTTTATTTTAAAGGGCGGCTTAGTACCAACATCAAGTGTATTGGATAGCCTGGGGCAGTTAATAGGATACAGGGCATCAACTGTAGAGTGCACCGACTGCAGAGTGAGAGGAAATATTAACGCACCAGTTTTTTGGCAAAATTAAAATATGACAGGAAATAAGCATATATGGATTTTGATATTAACGGCCTGGTGTACTGCCAGCTGCCGGAAACCGTATGCTCCGCCGGTGATAACCAATAATAAAAGCTACCTGGTGGTTGAGGGAAATATTGACAGTGGCAGCGATTCGACAATAATAACATTAAGCACAACCGTGAACCTCGGCGCGCATGATACAACAACGTTTCAAAGCGGTGCACAGGTATCTGTTGAAGCAGAAGGTGGCGTTAGTATACCTTTACAGGAACAGCAGTATCAACCCGGGCGTTATGGCGCGGCGGCATTAAACCTTGATAAAACAAAAAAATATCGCCTGCATATACTGATGACCGGAAATGAATATGTTTCTGATTATGAAGGCGTAAAGGCTAACCCTCCTATTGATAGTGTGAACTATAAAATAGGCAGCAAAGGATTACAAATTTTTTCGAACACGCATGATCCGGCCAACAATACCCGCTATTATCGCTGGTCATATGAAGAAGCCTGGCGTTTCCATTCGGCATTTAACTCAGGTCTAATACTCAGAAACGGCGAAATTGGTCCCCGGGGTATTGCTGAAAGCATATACTATTGTTATTCGGGAGATAAATCAGCCAACATTGTTTTAGCTTCATCGGCAAAACTTACCCAGGATGTAATATTTGAAAACCCGATCATCGTAATAGCCCCCAATTCAGAAAAACTGGGAATCCGTTACAGCATCCTTGTAAAACAGTACGCGCTTACAAAAGCAGCCTACGATTTTTGGGAGAACATGAAAAAAAATACCGAGCAGTTGGGCAGCATATTTGATGCCCAGCCATCGCAGCTGATAGGTAATATTCACAGCCTTATACACCCAACCGAAGCGGTAATTGGCTATATTAGTATAACCAATATGCAAAGCAAAAGGATCTTTATATCAGGCGGTGCTTTGCCTGCCGAGTGGCAACCTAATTATAAAGGCAGTTGCGAGATTGACTCCTGCCTTTTTCAAAATCCCAATAGCCGGCAAAACGATGTTAAAGCATTGATACTTGATGGGCCACTGATACCAATAGCAACCATATTACAGGGTTCCTATACTGTTCTTGGTTATACAGCATCTACTGTTGATTGTGTTGATTGCCGGGTTAGAGGTAAAATTGAAGCACCCCCATTTTGGAAAGAATAATATGAATAAGATAAAAAAAACGAATATATGGTGTTTGGTGATATGGGCCGGTATAGTTGTTACGGGTTGTAAAAAGCCGTATAACCCATCTGTTATAAGCAGCCCCAACCATTACCTGGTGGTAGAAGGGGTAATTGACGTTGGCGATAGTGTTACGGTGATTAAGCTGAGCGAAACCGTTAACCTTGGCGATAATGTAAAAACATCGGGACTGGCGGGCTATGCTGTTAATATTCAGGCTGAAGGCGGTGTAAATGTTGCCGAGTTGAAGGAGGTGCCCGGCCAAAGCGGAAGATACGCTTCGTCGGCAGTGCTAACTCTTGACCAAACGAAGAAATACCGGCTACATATTTCGGGCAACAGTAAGGAGTACGCCTCTGACTATATTGCGGTGAAAAAGACTCCTCCTATTGACAGCATCGGCTTTGCACCCAAGGCCGGCAACCTGAATATTTATGTTAATACCCATGACGCAACTAATAATACACGCTATTACCGTTGGGATTATGCGGAGGCATGGAAGTTTCATGCCCGATACGAATCGGGCTTTATTGTGGATCCAGAGACTAAAGGAATAAGGACCAGAAGACAGAATGAAGCGATGTATTATTGTTATACAGGTGATACATCAAGTAACACGGTTATAGCATCATCCGCCAAGCTGAGCTCAGATGTTATATTCCAAGCCCCGATAATACAAATACCTTCTACCGCCGAAAAACTTTCGATACGGTACTCCATTTTATTAAACCAATACGGCTTAACAAAAGAGGGATATGAGTTTTGGGAAAATATCCGGAAAAATACCGAACAGCTGGGAAGTATCTTTGATGCCCAGCCATCCCAGCTACAGGGCAATATTCACAGTATAACCAACCCTAATGAGCCGGTTATCGGGTTCATAACCATTACCAACATTCAGCGCAAACGGATTTTCATCAACAATAATCAATTACCTGCAGAGTGGTACCCTGTTTACCCATATAGCTGCTCGGCAGATACGGCACTTTTTTATAACCCTAAAACAATGCAGCACGAAGTGCAGCTAATTATAATTGACGGTAGTGCAATACCGGTTTCGTCAATTGTAAATATGAATGTCTTAATTGGCTACACGTATTCAACGGTTGAATGTACCGATTGCCGGATAAGGGGTAAGTCATTACCTCCCCCATTTTGGAAGCCATAGCGAACAAACAAAAACAACAACAACGGCAATGCAAAGCCGCATACATAATTATTAAACAAACCAGCTTTTAGCTATGGGAAAACACAACAGAACTACTAAAATAATATTCTCGTCGGGTTTGATTTTATTGCTTGCACAAACAGTAAGTTTTGCACAGGTAATTGAGCAGGTAAAAAACGGCTTTAACCAATACCGGCAGCGCAACGTGCAGGAAAAAATATATGTACATACCGATAAAAGCGTGTACCTGCCAGGCGAAATTATTTGGTTTAAAACCTATAGTGTTGATGCCTCGTTTCATCAATTATTAAACTTGAGCAAGGTAGTTTATGTTGATGTTATAGATAACGCCCACAATGCCATTATGCAGGCCAAAATAGCCACGAATTATGGCACCGGTAGTGGCTCGCTATACATCCCTGTATCGGTAAGCAATGGTAATTATACGCTGCGGGCATATACCAGCTGGATGAAAAATTTCGGCCCCGATTATTATTTCGAAAAGAATATTACCATTGTAAATCCTCTGAAGTCGCCGGATGCCCTGGCAAAAGAAACTGCTGCTGCTTACGACCTGCAATTTTTTCCCGAAGGAGGTAGCCTGGTAGCGGGCTTAAACAGTAAGGTGGCCTTTAAAGTTACCGCGCCAAATGGCAATGGTGTGGCGGTATACCGGGGTGCTGTTATTGATCAGCATAACGATACGGTAGCGCGTTTTGAGCCCCTAAAGTTTGGTATGGGCAGTTTTATATTTACGCCGGTAGCAAATAACAGCTATAAGGCCATTGTTAAAACCAGCCAGGGTAATAAATTGGTTAAGGAATTGCCCTTGGTTAGTAATCAGGGCTATGTAATGCAATTAAAGGATAACGGACCTAATTTACAGGTTACCGTAAACAGCAACACAGGTGGTGGCGAAGTATTCCTTTTTGCGCACACCAGGCAATTAATTAAAGCGGCTTTAAGCTCTTCGCTTACCTCCGGAGCGGCTACGTTTAGCATCGATAAAAGCAAATTGGGCGAAGGGGTATCGCATATAACTATTTTTAACAACGCCAAACAGCCGGTATGTGAGCGGCTTTATTTTAAACGCCCTAAACAGCTATTACAAATAGATGCGGCTGCCGATCAGCCTCAGTATGCCACGCGAAAAAAAGTAAATATTAACGTGGGTACCAAAGGGGCAAAAGGAACGGCTGTGTTGGCAAATTTATCGCTTTCTGTTTACCGGGTCGATTCATTGCAGCAAATGGATGCTGATGATATATTTAGCTACCTGTGGCTTCGATCGGATTTGAGGGGCAATATAGAATCGGCAGGCTATTATTTCAAAAATCAAAATGCCGAAGCTAATGCCGCTATGGACAACCTAATGCTGTCGCAGGGCTGGCGCAGGTTTCAATGGAGTAATATTGTAAATGGAGGGTCGTCGTCATTTAACTTTTTACCTGAGTATAACGACCACCTGATAAGCGCGAAAATAACAAACACACTAACAGGTGCGCCGGCAAAGGATATCGTAGCCTATTTGAGTGTGCCTGGCAAAAGGGTACAATTGTATGCATCCAGAAGTGATTCATTGGGTCACCTTGTGTTTAACACCAAGCAACTATTTGGTCCGGGCGAAGTAGTCGCCCAAACTAATTCCGAAAAGGATTCAACCTTCCGGATTGATGTTTTGAGCCCGTTTTCGGAGCAATACAGCAAACGTACGATACCTCAATTAACCTTGTCTGCCGATTTGCAAAAGGCCTTAGAACAGCATAGCCTGGGCATGCAGATACAAAATATATATGCCCTCAATAAAATCAAACGGTTTTATGATCCGGGTGTAGATAGCGCCGGCTTTTTTGCGCAGCCTTATAAAACCTACCTGCTGGATAACTATACCCGTTTTACCACAATGGAAGAAGTGCTGCGCGAGTATGTAAGAGAAGACAACATAGTGCGCTCCAGGGGGCGGTACCACATTAAAGTATTAAACGAAAAAGGGTTTTTAGACGGCGACCCTATTGTTTTACTGGATGATGTGCCTGTATTTAATATTGATAAGGTGATGGCAATTGATCCGTTGAAGGTAAGAAAGCTTGAGGTTGTAAGAGACAGGTATTTTTACGGCCCTACTGTAAATGAAGGGGTGTTCAGCTTCACCACATACAAAGGAGACCTTGGAGGCGTAGAGATAGACCCCCATGCCGTGGTTTTAGACTACGAAGGTTTACAGTTAAAACGCGAGTTTTATTCGCCGGTTTATGATACCGAAAAGGCGGCCAACAGTCGTGTGCCCGACTTTAGGAGCCTGTTGTTTTGGTCACCGGATGTAAATACAAATACAGTTGGAAAGGGTCAGGTATCCTTTTATACCTCCGATCAGCGGGGAAAATACGTTGTATCGGTGCAGGGAATAAGTGAAGAAGGTGACGCCGGGGCCCAGTATTTTAGCTTCGAAGTAAAATAAAAAAATAAATTTTAAGAAAGTTTTAAAAGGGATGACCGAGTAGGTCATCCCTCTTTGCGTTGATATTAAGATAGTTATGTCGTGTATAAAAGTCGACATTAACATTGCGAAATAGATGAAACAGCCAATAAAAGCGATTAAACCAATGTTTTTTAAAAAACCACTTGTGTAAACCAAAATGGTGCGTATATTTGCAGACCCAAACGGAGTGGTAGTTCAGCTGGTTAGAATGCCTGCCTGTCACGCAGGAGGTCGCGGGTTCGAGTCCCGTCCATTCCGCTAAAAGGGTATCAAAACCCTCTTAAACCGCTTAAATCGATGATTTAAGCGGTTTTTTTATGTCAAATCCGCTCGTTTCAGACCAACAATTATGATTCACTCGGTTACCTATTCGGTTACCTATTTGAATCACCTAATTTAGGTAACCGAATAAAGATTTAACTAATTGATTTTGAATGAATTAAATCGATATCAAATGATGTCAAAAGAGTTCAAAAATTATTAATTCGGTTACTTAAAAAAAAGGTTATTTATGAAAAATTCCAACAGCTTTTCTATTTTGATCTGGGCGAACAAAGCAAAAGCAGATGCCAACGGGCAAATTCCCCTGTACGCAAGGGTGACGGTAATGGGTAAGCGAGCGGAAATCTCGCTAAAAAAGAAGGTGAATCCTCAAAAGTGGGACGTGAAGACTGGTTTTATGAAAGGCAGCGGCACGGATGTCCGCACAATTAACAGTCACATCCATGAAGTTTCCAACGAAATCTTCCGGATTTACACGGAATTGCAGAAAAATAAGGACTTCTTATCTGCGGAGGAAATCAAAAACAAATACACCGGTACGCCTGATGAGCGAAAAACACTTTTAGAAGTTTTTGATGCGCATAATAGAGACGTGGAAAGCCTTGTAGGCAAAGATTATGTAAAAGCGACCCTGACGAAATATAAGACGATCAGAGGCAAGGTTGCCGAGTATGTTGTTCACAAGTACCATAAACCGGATATTTACCTTGATGCGCTCGAATACGGCTTTATAACCGGGTTTGAAAAATACCTTAAGATCCAGGCGGCCATTGATCACAACACGGCTATGAGCTACATTAAGCGACTGAAACGGATCATATCTATATCGGTCAATAATCACTGGATTAGCTTTAATCCTTTTGTCGCATTTAAATGCACAACCCGCAAAGTTGTTCGCCAGGAATTAACAGAAGACGAAGTTCGGAGGCTTGCAGAAAAAAAATTTGCAATCAAACGCCTTGAAGAAGTTAGAGATTGCTTTCTCTTTAGCTGCTATACAGGTTACGCGTTTATAGACGCATCAAAACTTTCGCTGGAAAATATTGCTACCGGGAAAGATAACGAAATGTGGATTAGAACCAACAGGACAAAAACTGAAATTTCTGCTAATGTCCCGCTGTTACCCCAAGCCATAAAAATTATTGATAAATATAGGGAACACGAAAGTTGTATAATTAGCAACCGCATATTGCCGATGAAAAGCAATCAGAAAATGAATGCTTATCTGAAAGAAATAGCTGATCTATGTGATATCAGTAAAAACTTGACAACCCATATGGCGAGGCACACATTTGCTACAACAATAACCTTGGGGAACGACGTACCGATTGAATCTGTAAGCAAGATGCTGGGGCACACTAAAATTACTACAACGCAAATTTATGCAAGAGTTAAAGAGAAAAAGGTTGGAAGAGACATGAAGGAATTGATTGTAAAAATGGGAGGCATTTGACACATTAAATGTAATAGCAATTTGCATTTTTTGCATAGTGCTTTTGAAGCCGTCGTCTTCATCAACTATCAGCTCAATCTAATTCATTTGAACAAATAAGTGCAGTAGCCTTCTGCCTCTGTTATTGCTTTAGTCAAATATTCGCCATCTTGGGCTAAAGATTCAGGATGAATTATTATTAAATATTTTTGTATCTTATAGTTGGGCAGGATTTATAATATTTGCTATTAGTCTGCTTTCCTTAGACCATATCATGACAAGAGCTAACGACCTTTTCCTTTCTGCCCTAGCGGTCAGACTACGATATTCCGATACTGAAGACAACGCAGGTAGCGGCGTGATTTGTTATCAGCCGCATCTGAAAGACCACGTATACATTATTACTGCAGCACACTGCCTTTACGAAGATCAGGATAAGCTGGAAAAACCGCTTACTGAGATTTTGATCGATGTGTTAAAGGCCGATAAATCCGGTTATGTGCCAATTCTAAATAAGATTGATCATCGCCTGGTAAGTAAAGATGAAGATTTGGACGTTGCCGTATTAAGGCTGACTAAAGAGCAGGTTGAAGCAATTTCTGGCACTTTGCCGCAGATAAACGCTGTCATGGAACGGGGCGATTTAATTGATTTCGTGCTGAAAGGTTTTCCGCTAGCTACACAGGGTAAGGAACTGGACGTGCTGACACCTGTCTGGCACCAACAGATGACGGTAGTCAACAAATTCCAGCTGGAAATTACCCAGGATTACCGCGCCGGAAACGTGGCTGGATTTTCAGGGTCAGGCATATTTCTGATAGCTGGTGATGAAATTTATTTATACGGAATTTTTACGCGGTACCGGGACGATAAAAAGGGGCGTATTATTTATGCGCAATATTTAGATACGGTGAACAACCTTCTCCGGCAGGCTTATTTGCCATCGGTCAGATTCACTTTCTTAGGTGAAAACGGGCTGACGCCTACATTTTTTGCCGGACATATTTCTGACGGTATTAAGGCGCTTGACAGGCGCTTCAACAGCGAACTCAACATCAGAATGCCTGTTGCGAAACTTCTTCGTGATATGGCAAAGGATAATTATTTCCGTAACCGCCTGACACGAAGAGTAAATACCTGGCTGATCCTGGATGATTACCGGCCTTATGACCGTAGCCACCACATTATGATTAAAGCCAGTGCTAGGCAGCAAAGTGCACAAGATGTGATAAAAGCATTATTCGAAAATGCAGAGTGGAGCGGAGCCGTGATTTTCAATCCGGAAAACATAACCCAGGTGCTGGAGGACTTGAACCAAAGTTTGGTAATGGATCAGGACGTGCTTTACCAAGAGCAGGCATCAGCACTAGTTCTGATGAGGCAAGATGAATCGAAACAAGGTAAAGGATACCCTTTAGCAAAAGAAATTGAGCGAATAAGAACTATGATTTATCATAATCAGGATCTTTTAAAATCCTTAAAAGAGGTTCATTTTGCGCTTGTCAATGATCCGGTACTACTCATCGAAGGGCCGGCAGGATGCGGGAAATCCCACTTGCTAGGTGACGCGGCTACGCAGCGCCTAAGAAACGGACAGTTGTCACTGCTATTGCTCGGTCAACAGTTTAAAGCGGGTGCTACGCCATGGCAGACCATACTTTCCAGACTAGGGCTTAGCATAACCAAAACACAGTTATTAAAAAGCTTGGATAACATCGGGCGGCAAACCGGTTCGAGGGTGCTCATCCTGATTGATGCACTAAACGAGGGAGACGGAATTGATGTATGGCCGGATGAACTAATTGCTTTTATTAATGAAATTAAACGGTACCCTTGTGTCGGTTTGGTTATGACTATTCGGGATACTTATATGGACATCATTATTCCGGAAGGTATAATGACCGGAAATCAGGTAAATCATTATTTCTACGAGGGTTTTACCGGAAATGATTATGAAATTCTGGGAAAATTTTGCGAGGCCTATGGGCTGCGTCATCCTGAATTTCCGATTCTTAATCAGGAGTTTTCCAATCCGCTTTTCCTCCATCTGCTTTGCGCCGGTGTAGCTGATTCACCGTCAAAAACGTTTCCAAAAGGATTTCAGGGTTTCCGTGAACTATATGCATTTTATATGTCCGGAATCGATAAAAAATTAAAAAGCCGGAGGTCTCTCGTATACCGCAGAGCACTGGACATTGCTGTTGGGGGCGCCGAGCTATTTGCTGATGCTGCTTTTACGACAAGTTCAAAAATCCTTCCATTAAACGATGTCCAGGCTTTGTTCTCGAAAACTTACCCTCAATTCCCCGATTTGCTGGAAGATTTATTAGCTGAAGGATTGATGATGCAGGTGCTCAGCAGGAATGAGCAAGGGAAGCCTGTAAATTCCGTCCAGTTTACTTATCAGAGGCTCGGCGATCTTAACATTGCTGAACAGCTGATTAAACCCTTTTCTTCTCTAGCCGATCTTATCCAAGCATTTGACGAAACGGGACCACTTGGCAAAATATTCACTGAAAGCCGTTATGCTAATTACGGGTTGCTGGAAATATTTTCCATTCTTTTACCCGAAAAATACGGGCTGGAGCTGCACGAAGTTATTTCCTGGAAATTCAGCAAAGATGGTGAAATTACAAATGGCATCTTTCTGGAAGACCTTAACAGAATGGAGTCTAAAAGCCTCTGGTGGCGCAAGCCGCAATCAGTTGACCGAAAAAAGTTAATTCAGCATTTTAAGTCTCCGTTTTACCTGCTGGAAGACAAGGAAACATTAAATTATTTTTTCAATCTGGCAACGATAGAAGGACATCCGTTAAACAGTGATTGTTTAACAGAATTGCTGGTCAACATGCCTCTGGCCAAACGGGATGCTTTTTTACAACACTGCTTTTTACAACAGCGTCTGTATGGTACAGGTGATTTTGCTTTTCCTTTTGAACGAATCATCGACTGGGCCTGGACCAAAGATATTTCAGGAAAAGTTAACGAGGAAAACGCGCGGCTGACTGCTCAGGCATTGGCCTGGCTTCTTTGTTCAACAGATATATCGCTGCGTGACCGTGCAACAAAGGCCATGGTAAATTTACTGGAAGAACAACCCGCAGCCTTAATCAAATTGTTGAACAATTTTAAGAATATCGACGACCCCTATATCAGCGAACGTCTATATGCTGCAGCTTATGGTTGCGCGTTACGCGCAAAAAGCTCCGAGCATTCGCGTTTGCTCGCGCAATTCGTTTTTGACTTGATATTTAGCTCAGGAAATCCACCCTTACATGTTTTGTTACGGGATTATGCGCGGGGAGTTGTTGCATGCGCCCTTCATAAAGGCGTTCAAATTAAAGGCGATGTTAAAAAAATTCATCCTCCGTACGGTAGTGATATGCCTCGCCTCCCTGAACTGAGTGCTGTTAAAACAAAATATTATCTGGACTACAGTGATCCAGACTACAAAACAAAGAACGGATATTACAACAATCAGATATTCGATTCGGTTACAAAAGGTGACTTTCACATTTATGTACTTCGCCATGCACTGAACGGATTTTCGCCGGCCAGTTTTAAGGTAGATGAAGAATTCAAAAGCTTTTTAGCAGGATTGATGGCTAGTGCTCGAAATGCTGTTGAATTACTCACCAGCCACTATCATCTCTTATTATTGCAGCAACGCGAGAGTCAGGTTCCAAATTCAATGACTGGTACGGCACTGAAATCAATGCAGAAGTCGACTAAAAATATGGTGGCACTCGCGAAATCTATGCTCAAGCATCATCTGTCAAAAAAACAGCGTGACTTTTTACTAAAAATTGTTTTGCCCAATATGGAGTTAACTGTTTTAAGTGAAGATAACAACCGTTACATGCTCAATCAGGAAACACTGGAAGCCTGGATGATTAATCGCGTATTTGAATTGGGTTATGATTCAACCGTTCACGGTGAATACGATGGCAGCGGCGGACGATTTAATAGCCGTCACAAAAATCTTGTAGAAAGAATAGGAAAAAAGTATCAGTGGATCGCTTTGCATGAGCTGGTTGCAGCAATCGCAGATAATTTTCCACTGGGTCATGGCTACGGCAAACAACGAAAATATCATATTTTGAAAGGCCCCTGGCAACTATCGTTAAGAGATATTGATCCGGCATTTATTACGAAAAATCAAACTGAACCCGATGAGGAAGAGGAGGATGTGATGGAAACAGACCCTGTTTCGGAATGGTGGATGGCTGACGCCTATGAATTTTGGGCTGGCGAAGCCCGGTCTTGGAGTGAAAATGCCGATGACCTGCCTGCGCTGGAACATATAATTGAACGTACCGACGATGAAGAGCAAAAATGGATTTACCTTAATGTAGACGTAAGCTGGATTCAGGCTACTGCATTAGGACAAAAGAAATACACTGGCCCAGGACGGGACATTCATTACGTTATCAGGGGATTTGTTTTGGAACAAAAGAATGTCGGCGTAACCAGATCCGACCTGGGAAAAAATGTTGCTACTAATATGAGTTTGACAATGGAACGCAACTGGTCACAACTGTTGAACAGGGAACATTACCGCGCGGCCGCATCTGTTGAACAACAAAGTGAACACGAAGACTGGTTCCAACTCGACGGCAGCAAGCGAAAGGTAATGTACCCGCTTACAAGCGGGGTGAGCGAACTTAGTGCTGACCAGTCGGGTGCGCATTATATATACCAGATGCCAGTAAAGGACATTTTTGAAGCTATGAAACTCTCTTACGCGGCTGTTGAAGGCGACTTCTTAAATCCGGAAGGTGAATGTGTAGTTACCAACGTTAATCCCCGGGGAGCATTGATTAAGAAATCTGCGCTTTTAGCGTATCTGGCAGCAAATGAGCTGACGATAGCATGGGCTGTGATTATTGAAAAAACTAATTCGGAGAACTCGCAAAGTGATTTCCATCGCAATACCTTTCGTGGAATCTATTACCTCGACTCCAACGGTAAAATTTCTGGAAGTCTAAAAATCGAAAAATAAATATCTATATGAATATAAAATTTTATCAGGCGGGCTGCGGTGATGCTGCCCGCATTTCTTTTGAAGGCATAGATAAGCAACAACACCATATGTTTGTCGATTCGGGTTGGGATGAGACGTGGGAAGACCTCCTGAAAGAAGATTTTAAGGAGCTTTCAATGGTTGATGTATGGATAATTTCGCATATACACGATGATCATATTGAAGGTGCTAAGGCTTACATTGAGGAAGTTAAAGGTAAAACTACCGAAGATATAGTACAGGCGTGGTGGTATAATCCGCCGCGCGTAGAGTCCAGAGCAATAAAAGCGATTGAGCCGGCTGTCAGCCAGGTTTCAGGAATTGTCAATGGCGATGATCTATCAAAGTTTTTGGCATTGAGGGGTAAGCTCCCAGCTACTGATTTTACGACTGCAACGTCGCCTATGGAAATACAAGGCTTAAAGTGTACTTTCCTCAGCCCTAGTCCCGAAAGACTCGTCGGATTGCGAACTAAATACGTTTCGGCGACTGTACCCCTGGAGCGGCTGGAAAACCAGCAGGTAAGCAGTCCCTCGGGGGGCGGAAGATCCGATTATCATATTAAACTCAATGACTTTGATTTGCTTAACATTCCAAAAGATACAAGCAAAGAAAATGGTAGCAGTATTTCTTTGCTGATGGAGAGAGATGGCTTCAGCACTCTTTGGCTGGCAGATGCCTGGGCGCCGGATATAGTTGACTCTTTAAAAGACAAAGGTTACAGTGCAAAACAACCTTTGATTTGCGACTGGATAAAAATACCGCATCATGGCAGCCGAAAAAACAACAGCAAAGATTTGTATGAACTGATCAAATCCGAAAATTATCTGATCAGCGGCGATGGATTAAGCGGATCAAAGATCCCTTCCAAAATCACTCTCGCACTTATTCTACGTAATGAACACAGGATCGTTAAAGAGGAGCCAGTTCGTTTTTTCTTCACCCACGAAAATCCGACTCTCAAAAAATTATTTGACTGCGAAGATCCTGGAATATTTGATGACCTTAATTTTTCTGTTTATTTTCTGAATGGCAGTACAGCAGTTCAAGTTCCGGTAGAAAAGAGTCATTATTTTATACAGGGCCAGGATGCCATTAAAAATGAAGAGTAGCGGCAGGCGACCAAGCTTTGGCTATGAGATTAGTTTAATTTGATATACAGCCTGCTGGATAATTAAAATTAAACTAATCTCATAACCAAAGCATTTTTGGATGGATCAACCACTTATCTATTACATCCGCTTAGCGCAGTTTCTGCTTTCGAATCAACTCTTAATGAGGCCTGAAAATCTTGACTCTAAAACATTTTAACTTTTTTATGGAAGGTTGTTCTTGAACAATTGATATCAGTTGAGCTAGGCGTGATCTGAAATACAAAGTTATTTCGGGCATTGTCCGCCATATAATCTGTTAATACTGTATCGAATTTATCTTTACTGATAGTGCCCTCACCGAAATTAAAGTCTGCCAATGTTCCGGTAATATAATCTGGAATTTTTAAAAGTTGATCATAAAAAGGTTTATCCAGACTGGTCGCAGATGCAGTGACATATTGATAATTATGCGCATCGCTAAAATTGAATAAAAAATACTCAAAAAGATTTGCTGACAGCTGATCAGAAACTTCGTGAATAGCATCCCTGTCCGAAAACCAGCCGAAAATTTCTAGTTGGGTTTTTTTGACAATCAGACTTGAAACGAACGCGCCGATATAAGTGACAAGAAACATTTCAGCAACTTGTTTAATTTTTTTTTGTTGCTCAACTTGCCGGATTGTCTTGTCGAGTTTCTTGATGATGCTCCTATAATGGTCTGTTTTTTCTGGCTGACTTTCGATCCAAACCTGATAATGCTGTTTTATCCTGTTAAAAGATGCTTTCAGGAATTCAACAACACTATTTGCACTCTGACCAAGAATCTTCTTTTTATGATTTAGAATAAATGCAAAATTTATCAAAGGATATTTCTCCAAAAAATTAATGTACGCATTGTTTACTTTTCTTGTGTTTTTGATATCCTTTTGTGCGACAGTTCTGATAAAATCAGATAATTCCCCAATGTCATCAATGTATGGCATTAAGGAAAAGGTCATAACATTATTCGGTTTATTTGGATCGTCAAAACAATAATCGCTAAAACACATCCACTTCTTAAAGTCTTTTACCTCAGGGAAATAATAAGCCTCTAGGTCCTGAATCAATGATTTTGAAAAGGTCTTTTCAAGTACATCATATAGTGGAAATGTTATTGGTTGCTCCATTTACAAATATCGTCTAAACATATTGAGTAATGCCGGTAAAATCAGTGTTTATGAGTTGAGAAGCGGAAAGGAATAACAAACTATTGATTTTTATTCAATAAAAGCGCGCGGCGATTTTAAGAAAAATATTTTTAATTAATCGCAGAAAAATAGCGACTTCCTATCTGCGGAAGAAATCAAAAATATATACACCGGTACGCCTGATGAGCGAAAAACACTTATAGACGTTTTTGATGAGCATAATAGAGACTTGGAAAGCCTTGTAGGCAAAAACTATGTAAAAGCGACCCTGACGAAAATAAGACGATCATAAGCAAGATCGCCGAGTATATTGTTCACGAGTACCATAAACCGGATATTTACCTTGATGCACTCGAATACGGCTTTATAACCGGGTTTGAAAAGTATCTTAAGATCCAAGCCCGCATTGATCATAACACAGTTATGAGCTACATTAAGCGACTTAAACGGATCATATCTATATCGGTCAATAATCACTGGATTAGCTTTAACCCTTTTGTCGCATTTAAATGCACAACCCGCAAAGTTGTTCGTCAGGAGACGAAGTTCGGAGGCTTGCAGAAAAAAAATTTGCAATCAAACGTCTTGAAGAAGTTAGAGATTGCTCTCTTTTTAGCTGCTATACAGGATACGCGTTTATAGACGCGTCAACTTTCACTGGAAAATATTGCCACCGGGAAAGATAATGAAATGTGGATTAGAACCAGCAGGACAAAAACTGAAATTTCTGCTAATGTCCTGCTGTTACCCCAAGCCATAAACATTATTGATAAATATAGGGAACACGAAAGTTGTGTAATTAGCAGCCGCATATTGCCGATGAAAAGCAATCAGAAAATGAATGCTTTTCTGAAAGAAATAGCTGATATATGTGATATCAGTAAAAACTTGACAACCCATATGGCAAGGCACACGTTTGCTACAACTATCACTTTAGGAAATGATGTGCCGATTGAAACTGTAAGCAAAATGCTCGAGCACACTAAAATTACTACTGCGCAAATATATGCTCGGGTTAGAGAGCAGAAGGTAAGTAGAGATATGAAAACTTTAAGATCAAGAATCAACTGATTGATAACAATGAGCAATCAAACGACTAAAATATCGATGGCAGATGATGTCTTGATCAGCAAAATATATTTGATAAGGGGTCAGAGACCTATGTTGGATTTTGACTTAGCAGAACTCTATCAAGTGGAAACTAAACAGCTAAAACGCCAGGTAAGGCGTAATATCGAACGGTTTCCGGACGACTTTATGTTTGAGTTAAGTGCGGAAGAGTATTCATCTTTAAGGAGCCAAATTGGCACCTTAAAGCGTGGAGAACATGCAAAATACTCTCCCATGGTTTTTACAGAGCAAGGTGTATCGATGCTATCAAGCGTGCCAAATAGTCGAACAGCTATGCGGGTAAATATTCAAATCATGAGAATCTTTTCCAAAATTCGGCAGGTGCTGATGGACAATACAGATCTGCGAATTGAAATAGAGAAAATCAAATCGAATCTTGCTAATCAAGATAAGAACATCGAAGTAATTTTTCGCTACCTTGAGGAATTGATAGAACAAAGAAGTCAAATTCCAGAAAGGAAAAGAATTGGCTATAAGCCTGACCAACTTTAAATACTTAACTGATGTTTCCAGTTGTTATAGCCTAATATATCATGTGTAAGAACATACAACTTTCAATTGTGTAAATTAGAGTAAAAAATAAAAGAATCATGAAACTTGAAAATTTGGCGGTTAGCTTTCACCATATAGTAGTTAATCTTGAAGCAGAGAGAATAGAGCTATTCCAGAAAGAAAAAAAACACAATGAATTTAAATCAAGAGCAATTAGCTTGGATGACAGGCTCAATTTAGCTCGCTTAGCCGATGAGATCCGGGCATTAAAAGAAATAAAGGAGGGTCGGGAAATCGAAAAGTTTGAGGTGGGTAAGGATCTTTTAGAAGAGTTGCAGAACGTTGGGGTTAAGCCAAATGAGCATGTACCGTACCATATTACTGGCGAATCTTATTTTGATGTGTGGTATCTTGATAACAATGAAGTTTGTGCAACTATTGGAAAGTATACAAAAGTTTCGTGATAGATATTATTGGCAATTTTTTGCAGTATCCTAATATCGCAACAGTAGTATAGTATCAAAAATTGGAATTTTTGATACTATACTACTTCTTTAATCTTGGGATTCCTGATTACATCAATTCAATAAACTTACCTGTGTCAAATATCAGATGTTCACGATTTTGAACATAGCCCAGCTGGTTAGTTAGTAGTAAGGTTTCCCCTATATTAAATGAGTCCATATTTCGGTGATGATGGCCAAAGATCCAATAATCAGGCTTGGTTTCATGAATAAGTTCAGACAATTCAACAGCAAAAGCTTCATTCAAAACACTTCCCTTGTATTCCGCAGGATAATTCATAAAAGTGGGTATATGATGGGTTGCAACTATCGTTTTGCCATCGAAGTTCTTAGAGAGCTCTTTTCTCAGGAATCTGAGGTTTTCATCGTAAAGGTTATTATAATCATCGGTGCTCAGAATGTGATCGCCGGCATCAATCACTTTGAAATCGTTCATAATTGATCTGATCCGGTAACTGTTTGATCCGATATTTTCGTCCACATGGTTGAGCATACTATGCGAACCTTTTCTAACTCAATGACCTGATTATTGACCAGATGTACATTTTCGCGGATGGGTTTTACAAAGTTTCCGGTGTATCCAGCCAAATCACCATGATAGTATTCGTGGTTACCCGGAATCCAATAGACTGCTTCAAAAAGTTTCGAAACCTCGTCAAAGAAGTAATTAGCTCTGTTCATTGCACTGAAGGGAACAATGTCCCCGGCTAAAATAAGAATATCCCCGAACGGTGAGATAGGATGCAGATCAAGGTAATCCCGGTTAGCATCAAACTCCAAGTGCAGGTCTGAACAATATTGTATTTTCATAAACTAATTTTATCATTGATATCGGTATTTCTCTTATGTAAAAGTGATAATCTTGCTGTCATTCAGAGAAATCAATATGGATAAGAATAGAATTAAACCATGATTGTTTTATATACCAAACAATTGATTTAAATTTGTGTATTATATGAATCAAATTATACATTATGAAGCAACAGGTAATCTTATTGCCTAAGGTTCAACAGGTACTTGTAGATCTTGGAGAGAATATTAAGCTGGCTCGTTTACGTCGTAAATTAAATACTACACAGGTAGCGGAGCGCGCGGGTATTAGTCGTTCTAATTTATGGAAAATCGAAAAAGGAACGTCGACCGTTTCAATGGGCGCTTATTTCCAGGTGCTATTCGTATTGGGACTGGAAAAGGATTTTTTACAATTAGGCGCAGATGATCAATTTGGTCGAAAATTACAGGATGCAGGTCTTTTGAACAAAAGCAGCGGATTGAAAAAATAAATCATGGCTGAAAGAATATATGTATACGCAGACTGGCAGGAATTACCTGAAACTATAAAGATTGGAACCCTTACCGCAGATTTTGTTCGTGGTGGCGAGGTTTTTTCTTTCAGTTATGAACCCACATGGCTACAGTCTGGTTTTGCACAAATGCTTGACCCGGATTTACAATTGTTTACCGGGCCACAATACCTGAACGATGGGAAACCAAATTTCGGTATGTTCCTGGATTCATCGCCGGATCGCTGGGGAAGGGTATTGATGCGCAGACGGGAAGCGATCCTTGCAAGACAGGAAGAAAGACAGTCGGCGACATTGCGCGAGTCTGATTTTCTGTTAGGAGTCCATGACAGCACACGCATGGGGGGCCTTCGTTTTAAAACGGACGAAGGCGGCAGCTTTCAAAGTCATGCCACTGAACTGGCCGCGCCACCCTGGGTAACGCTTCGTGATCTCGAATATGCCAGCCTTCGTCTTGAAAATGAGCACATGAGTGCATCAGAGGAGCTTAAGTGGTTAAATATGCTGATGGTACCAGGGTCATCGTTGGGTGGAGCAAGGCCAAAAGCAAGTGTAATTGACCCGGCAGGGAATTTATGGATTGCAAAATTCCCGAGTGTGAACGATGAACACAATATTGGCGCCTGGGAAATGGTCGTGCATGAACTCGCTTTGAGTGCCGGAGTCAACGTGACCCCAGCACAGATTCAGATTTTTTCCGGCCGGCATCATACTTTTTTGACCAGCCGCTTTGACCGTACCGGTGATAAGCGAATTCATTTTGCTTCGGCAATGACGCTGCTTGGTCAACTGGACGGGATGGATCACCATGACGGACTCAGCTACTTAGACCTGGTTGGATTTATCATTCAAAATGGTCGAAACGTAAATGAAAACCTTCGTCAGTTATGGACAAGGATGACATTCAACATGCTTGTAAAAAACACGGACGATCACCTGCGGAATCACGGCTTTCTCTTAAGAGAGGATGGATGGGAGCTTTCACCGGCTTACGATATCAACCCTAATCCGCGTGGCACAGGATTAACATTGAATATTTCAGAAGATGATAACTCCCTGGATCCAGAACTGGTACTTTCGGTTGCTAAACACTTCAGGTTAAAGCAGGTCGAAGCCGAAGCCATTTTAGCTCATATACGTAAAGCAATAACTGCATGGCCTGCTATTGCTTCAAAATATGGATTATCGCGGCGGGATCAGGAAATGATGGCTCCAGCCTTTTCCATGAGCTAAAAAAGAAACCGCTAAAAAATAAAATGAAAATGCATTTTGCCAATCTCAACTGGCGATAAAACATTTGATGTCAGTAGTTGTCAAGTTTCTTTTGACAACTACGGAACTGTTTGGAATCTCCGGACAGTTATAGTTTGTGACAAGTTTGCTGCAAAATTTAGCCACAAAGCTGCAATAAAATCTTCCGTGCTCCTGTCCGTACTTGTGATAAAACCTGATATCAACTGAATTTATTTGCACCTGAAATTAATGGCAAAACGAGAATTAGTTATGACAACATCCTTAATTGTTGTCAATTGAACTCAATTGATTCTCCAAGCTTTGCCCTAACAATTAACGAAGCAAAAAATGGCAGCAGAGATTATCACCAAAGAAGATCTGAATGAATTCAGATTACAATTATTAAACGACATCAAAGGTTTGTTAGGCAAACCGACCGGAGAACCGGCTAAATGGCTCAAGAGTTACCAGGTCAAAAACATGCTAAAAATCTCACCGGGGACATTACAGAACCTGCGGGTAAACGGAACGCTCCGGTATACCAAGATCGGTGGCATCCTCTACTACAAGCTGGAAGATATTCAAAAAGTACTGGAAGGCAATACAAAGGGCTAAGGCATGGCTTTGATCGATTATCCACTCAATCACCCGGATAGTTATATTCGGGTGCAGACCGGTTATTACAAACGCTGCCAGCAGCCTACCATTCATGGCGAGTACGTTGAAACATGGGTATCCTGGTCAGCGGAAACACTGAAGCAGGATCTCGGCCGGGCACAGATCAAAAAGATCCGAAAGTTCGACGGTTTTTGTTGCGTGCCAGGTCACCTGCATTACCAGGAAAGCATCGGCAATTTTTTTAATTTGTATCAGCCACTGGCATGGACACCGGCACCCGGAGAATGTGCGGTCGTCTTGTCGTTTATAAAACACATTTTTGGAGAGCAGTATGAGCTGGGGCTGGATTACCTGGCCTTGCTCTACCACAGCCCTACCCAGAAACTTCCTGTATTATGCCTGGTATCCAAAGAACGAAAAACGGGTAAGACCACTTTTCTAAACCTGCTTAAACTGATCTTTGGCCGGAACACGACCTTTAACGGTAACAGTGATTTTCGTTCACAGTTCAATTCTGACTGGATGAACACATTAGTTATCGCAGTAGATGAAGTTTTACTCGACAGGAAAGAAGACTCGGAAAAGATCAAGAACCTGAGTACCGCCAAAACATCCAAGATCGAGGCCAAGAACAAGGATAAACGGGAAACGGAGTTTTTCGGCAAGTTCGTACTGTGTTCCAATAACGAAGAAACTTTTATTGTGATCGACGCTACGGAAACAAGGTACTGGATCAGGAAGATACCTGCATTGCAAACCGAGAACATTCTCCTGCTTGACCAGATGAGCAAAGAGATCCCGCAATTCCTGTTTTACCTGCTTAATCGTCCCCTATCAGTGCCAACAGGTTTAACCCGGATGTGGTTCAGTGAAAAACAGATCAGGACAGATGCTTTATTACGGGTGATCCGTAATAACCGCAATAGGCTGGAAACAGAACTATTGCTATTAATCAAGGAAATGTTTGAATCTACTACAGGTAACAATCTTTATTTTACCAATAAAGACTTATTGGAACTGGTCAGGCGCAATCAGCCAAGAGTAAGCAGGCACCTGATTGCGGTGATCCTGCAACAGGAGTGGAAATTGGAGCCTGCGGACAATAGTTTAAGTTACCTAACCTTCGTTTATACAACAGCAGGGGAACTGGTATCAGCAAGGCATACAGGGCGTTATTACACTTTTACACGGGAATGGATCAGCCAAAAATTTGATGAGAATGGCTAATAACGCTGTAATTAACTATGAAACAAGAAGATATGCCTCATCATAGAGGTGAAATGAATGATGAGCAATGATGAGCCTGATGAGAAACCTTATCAGGGCTGAAACCTTTGATGAACGTATAATACTACTCTATTTAATTAATTATCAATTATATATATGTATTTCTCATCAGCTCATCAAAAAAACAGCACCTATCCACGGGGTGTTTTTTAACTATGCGTTTGGCGGGTATGCTTTTAGGAGTATAATCCTTTTTTTTCAGCTGGTGTGATTTGAGCTATAGAATGTACAGGATAGCATCTATCTGGATACAATGTAACGGGATAGCTTATAACTTAGGAACTGGATCTTTGATAGCTGGCTGAAAAAAGAATAAAAATTGCGTTGTTGAGGGATTAAAAGTATCGGTTATAAATTATAACTGGTAATTGTTGTTTATGTCACGATGACTTGCATTTGTTTTTAATGTACCTGATCAGCCTGGCCACCTGCCTGTCCAGCCAATACTCCTGCTTGTTAAAAGTCCAATAACCGCCTAGTACCAATATGGCAACCATTGTCCATTCGAAAAAATGCATCAACGAATTTCAAAAAAATTACTGGTATCAAATTAACTAAAGCTTACAGAACCTATACAGGATTATTGATAAAGCACTACAGGTTACTGGTCAGCAAATGTTTTTGATAAACAGCTTCCGTTGCAGATACAAAGTATTTTGTAACCCGGTATAAAGTATCTACGTCATTGATATCCGGCTCAAACTGATCTTTGTACCTTACATTGACGTAGGCGTGCTTTAATAGCTCGAAAAGCCTGATGTCTTCAGCGGCATCGAGATTAAAAACATCACTAAGGCTACCTGTGAACATGCGCGTAATGCGCAGTAGTGTGGTTAGGTTATGGTTGTTTATCCTATATCCCAGTATTACTCTTATTATAGCAACAAGCAAGCATTCTACGCATTGGTGTAAAGAAAATAATGCAGCTGATGCGGCTTCTCTTTTCAGATAGCCTTCTGCACCTTTCAAAAAATCATTACCCTGTTTACTCCAGTGCTGCCAGTTGGCCAGCTTCTTTTCATTGGCACCTGACAAGAACTGTGTTTTGTAAGATGGTAATAACAAGTCGCCGGACAAATAAACCACCGGACAGCGCAAGGCATTATTAAAAAACGCGTGTTCGTTTTGTGGGCCGCTGAGAAAGTCGATGGCATGATGAACCATTGCAGTAACAATGGCTGTCCCCCTGCAACTTTCTTCGATGGTGCTGCTTATTGATTGCGCCTGCCTGTTTTCTTTGTCGCTGGTAAGGATAAGCAGGAAGATTTCATTTTTTTCATTTGGAATCGCCCCAAGGTAGATCACGGCCTGCACAGTTGGTACTTTGTGTTTAATAATCTCAATTATCTTAGGCAGTTGTGGCTTGTAATTGGAGGAAATAGTGGCATCCAGATTATATAAAGCCACTTCATGGAATGATTTAGCTTTTGATGGAGTACATTCCGGTAGCTTTTCAGTAATAACTTCAATTCCTTTCTTTAACGTTGGCTGGGTAGTTGATCGCTGTAGGATCAGCCATGCTGCTGAATACAATTTGAGCATATTATCATATACCAGGAGAATATCTGCCGCATCAATACCCTCAGCAGTTGTTTTCCTGCTCAAAGCATCATAAAGCCATTCATTCAGATGTTCCCGATATTGGGGAAGGCTTAGATCTTTAAAGATCTTTTTGATCACATTAAACGGGTTCAGTAATTCCTTATCCGATAGGTTTTTAGGATAGTGATACCATGTAGCCCGCTCCTGTGTTATTTGTTCCGCTGTAACCAGATACTTTTTGAGAACTGGATAATCATTCAATAATAGTAGGTAAGTCGCTTCAAGTAATCGGATATTCAGTTCATGTTGATAAAGCAGGGTACCGGGGCCGAAACGTTTATCGTTAAAATAGGTTTCGGATATAACATACTGCCGCCAGCGTTTAAGGCGCTTCTTATGATCTTTGGGCCAGTCAGCGCTGAAAAAGTCTTTAAGCACATTTAAGGGCTCCTGAACTTCATAGTGGCGGAGGATCTTAGGGTATTCGTCCCAGGGTGCATATTTGCCGGTATACATAAGCTTACTGTTTTAACCGGCCTGCATTAACCGGTAATACAAATCTTGCTAACGATAAAATGCTAAACTATTCTGATGGGTTCTAAAGGATACATTTAAAAGGGTATTTTAGCTGTATTATTTCTACATTAGAGAGGGCGAGGCTTTTTATTATTTTTATTAATTTTGAGCGAACCCTACATACTACCTATGAGCGCAACAACCGATACACCAAAGAATATCCATCACGGCAGGAACGTGAAACGTTTCCGTGAGATGCTGGGATTGAAACAAGAAGCATTAGCTTTAGAATTGGGTGAAGATTGGAGCCAAAAAAGGGTTTCGCTTTTGGAAGCTAAAGAAACTTTAGACCCTGAATTATTATCTCAGGTGGCTAAGGCGTTGAAAGTTCCGGAAGATGCTATTAAGAATTTTGATGAACAGGCAGCTGTCACATACTTCAATACCTTTAATGACACTAGTGTAAATCATGGCCCGTTCATGGGAAATTATAGTACTTATAATTTTAACCCTATCGAAAAGTGGCTGGAAGTCATCGAAGAGAATAAAAAGCTTTATGAACGTTTACTCGCAAGCGAACGTGAAAAAGTTGAGCTACTAAAGAACAATAAATAGCTGGATATTTCGTAGCCAGCTACCTGGTTACATTTTGGTTTTTATTGCGGCAAGATGTCCTTTTGTCCGACAAAAATTCCTCCGGAGATTTTTCTCAGCCAACGGAATCTTGCCTTAAACATTCCCCTTCGTTCCTACGGGGAAAGCGTAAGGGATAGCGGAAGTTCGCAACTCACTTCCTTGCTAAGCACCATAGGCAAAGAAACACGATAGATAACTACAAAGTATCAGGTTACTTTGTAACTGCAAGAGAGCATTTCAGTAAAACAAGCTGCTTTTTAAAGGTCATTTGTTTATCCTATCAAACTGGTATTGAATTTACTAATGCCTGTCGAAAGGCACTACACCACTGCTACAAAAATAGCTACATAGATCAATGGTCAAGGGCATGATGAATGAGGTTGTTTATAAATTTTTTAAAGAACCTCACCCTTGACAATTGATCTACTTGCAGCTGCGGGTTGTTTACGCGCTGTAATGCGATTAACCGTTAAGCTTACATATAAGAATCTAAAACTATTCGTCGCACTTTGTGAAAAAAAATAACAAATGATGAACGAACCAAAACATGGCTTGCTTTACTCCCTCCGTTGATAATGTTCAGTTATCCTTTATTGCCCGAAGATATTTATGGTTAATGTCCCTCAATGTCTTAAACTTTTAAAGTCTAAAGTCGATAACAGCTTCCATCTTGCCTTATTCGATGTAAGACGGGCATTATTTTTTATTTGATGGCGTTTCTCCAAGCTGTCCAATCAATTTTTCATAAAGTTTGTCCAAAATTGATATGTTCGCTTCAAATTGATGATCCGGGGAAAAAATAGCTAACATTTCCATATTAATTTCCTGAAAGCAAGCCATGGTCAATTGCATTGGATCTACGAAAGCTTGTAATTCATGCTCCTGTGCGGTAATTCGGTCCATAATCATTTGATCACCACTCCAAAAGTCTGTCAGTCGTTCAAAATTTGGATGTATAAAGCTCGAAGCCCAAATGTAAAACGGTCTGAATTTACTCAAACCTACATGGGCTTCAATCGCGCGGAATGTAGGCTTTTCAGCAAGCACTTTCGCAGCCCATCCATAGTCCTGCTTAAACAGTTGTGCTTCGAAATGTTCACGCAACCAAGCGCCGCGCTGTTCAATATCCATCACCTCTTGCTGGTCTAACGGATCGAAACCAAGTTCGCCATGACGTTTTATATAACTCTCCGCTCTTACTTCTAAATCACGATGCCCTGCCGCATCGAAACGGTCGGCTAATTCATTCGAATTTTCTCGGAGTAGCAATAGGCCCACCACAGTATGTTCATAAAATGTACGCCAAAGCGTATGAGCAGCCGAAGTATAACCATGTGACAATAAAATTCCGATCTCATCGGCCATACGGCAAAGATTACCATACATACAAAGATGTAGAGTGTGCCGCTTATCAAGAATCGCACCCTGCAGACCCAAACGCAGTTTTTCGTAAATCAAAAAACAGGTATGCAGATATCCAAAAAAATAGAGAAAAGCGCGTCGATGTCGACCGACTATTTCCGCCTGACTACGGCGCTTCATCATTCGCCAATCCTGGAGATAACTACTACCAAAGGCATGGTCAGCTACCATTTGTGCGATTGAATCGTACATATGTGCATAGAACTCTTCGTTAAGAAGGTTCATGCGTTCTCTAAATTCTGCTTCCGGTATTTTCAACTCTCTTCTCGCGGAAACCAGCGCGTTCTCAATAATCTCGTCCAGGTTCTCGATTATAAGATCCTTGACCTTAACATTTTTTGTTAGCTGACTTTTGGCTACATCCATACTCATAAAAAATCAGGCGTTAAGACATTTTGATTATTTATGCGTTTAACAACGTCTGTTAAGGAAAAATCAGGAGGAAGGGGTTTGAAATCTTTTCCACTGGGGTCATACTTTTTCAATTGAAATTGACGTAACTCTTTGATATTGATCTCGCCAGTCAGTATCGCGTCGTTTTTGCCGCCTTTTAACTTCAAAATATCTTTTCTGGCCGTTTCCACTGGCTGAGTTAAACGCGTGTCGCCATACTGACTTGTATTAACCTGCGCGACGAACACATGCAGGTCTCTTGAAGCCGCCTCGACAATATTTGAAAAATACGGCGTGTCTTTATTCCACTCTACACCGATTAATATATCTAACTTCGACCTGAACATGCTACGGTGCAAGGCATTTGCTAATTCAAAACAATAGTAGCTGGAAAAATAAATATTTTTCCAATTGAACAGATCGTAGCGATAAGGTGCAGGCTTTGGAACCTTCATGTGATATTGTTCGATCAAATGAATCTCAGCATGAGCGTAATGATTTTTCAATCTAAAGACAGGCACCGCATCTTGAACACCGCCGGCTACTACCGGAAGAATTGTTATAAAGTTGTGAGCATAATTGCCCACTGAAACATGTTCTAACCCAGTTACCACAAGAACGTCATTCTTTGCGCTGTAGCGTACCAAGCTTGACAGCAAATTTATATTCGTAAAAAACTCAGGAAATAACAGCATATCAGCCTTTTCTTTTCTGGCTTTTTCTAAAATCTCAGCCATCTTACGATAACGCGCTTTGTCTAATCGCGGGCGACCCTGAATGCTGGCTGCTATATCTTCTACAGGGATTGCTGTATTAGCAAATGCTAGAATAGGACTGCTTAGTCTTTCTTTGCCAGAAGAATTAACTCTAATTTCTTGCCCCCATACAGGTGTGGTTCCGTCATAACTTAAACCACTAGTACTTCGGTTGAAAAAGGTGTCACGCAGTTCTGGGTCTCGAAGTACATAGTCAGGAAAGTGGTTGGCATTGATTTTTTTATATAGTTCAAATGCCTCATTTAAATAAAAATCTGGCTGATTGCGGCTCTTTGCTTTTATTGCTAAGTTTAGCAAGTTACTTTGATTTTGTTGCTCGTGTGTCTTAATGAGATAGCTATCCGAACTGCCGATATGCTGAGAAGTCACCGCCAAACAACATTCCCAGAACTTTACAGGTCTTGGTGAATTATCTATAAGTCCTGGATCGAGCATGAATTGCTTGAAGTCGAGTGCCAAGGTGTTGAACTTTAACCAGTTGTTCTTGTTCGCTTTTGTATAATTTAATAAAGGATGGACGACGTAACTATGTCTTATCATATTACTTTCTCTAAACCTCCGAACCCAAAACGATTCTGTTCTTGTAGGCTCAAAATTGGTTGAAAAAAAGGCAAAGTCTTCCGCCTCAATTTTACTGACCTGAAATTCAAAGTTCCTATACGCAGCTTTGGTGTCCTCGATAAATCGGGGATTTAGCGAAAGTGTCAATTCATGGGCGCAATCAAGAAAATCCACCATTGTCTTGTGCAAAGCTTCATCTAATCGAAGCGACTTGCTGTCTTTCACACGGAGTTTTTGAATTTGTTCAGCACAATGGAGATAGAATTTCACATAAGCTTCCGGCGCGTTCTTCACCAAAAAGTAAGTCAGAACACGCTCCCAAAGGCGATAGAAACTGATACAGTTAATTCCTCTGAAAAATTTAAGCACCTGATCAGTCTCATCTCCAGTTGCAATAGTTTCGTGCCGCAAAGCGCTGAATATTTTATTGGCTAGGAAGATTGTTAGTCCAAATCTATTTTCTTTATAGTCCTTTAAAGTCCTGACCTTGCCTTCTGTGCCATCATATAATAGATGGTATGCGCTCTCTTCAAATGTTTCCTGATTTTCTTTTTCAGTTGGAAAATCCCGGAACTCGCTGGTTCTCGCATCTAACTCCTTTTTTAATTTATCGATTACTAAATCAGATTCGCGGTGATCAAACCAGTAAAGTAGTGTTTTGGAACTTTGACAGTATAAATTAGTGTAGCCGAGTAACTTAAATGCTTTCTCAACTGGTTCGCATTCGGGATTAACGGATGTAGAAGGATAGGGTGGGTCGACCAGTAATAGCAGTGGGTAGAAATTGTGCAATATAAATTGCTCCGTTTTAGTCAGTTGATCCTCTCTAAAAGATATATCGGCGTTGTTTTTCTTTGCTGTCTCTTTCAGCTCTTCGAAAGAAAATTTCAACTCTTTTAACACCTCATCTTTATTATATTCCGGATTAGGGTCAGTAATAACGATTAGGATATCATCTACGTAGCGACCATAGTAAGCCGGCTTAAACTTATCAGTGATTCGTTTATCAAAGTCCTTTAAATAATAATTAGCTAATACATAAGAAGAAAGCAGCCCTATCGGTAAGATCAATTCCTGATATTCCCCATTAGCATTTCTCGATAATTCTTTTGAAAAATCATACGGTGTTTTGTATACATCGGCAATTAAATGCGTGTAATGTTGATGTAGTTTCAGAAAAATCTCTCGAAGGTTATTTTCGGCCTGATTGCCCCTGCTTTTTTTATTTCCTATCAATTCTTCTGAAGTCATCCGGACCGAATGAAAATAATCCCTTACATCCAAGTTTAAAAAAAGAATGTCTTTACCTTTTGCTAACTGTGTTTTGGCTGTCAATACCGATTCATCGCGCCATTTTTGATATTGATTAAAATATGGCTTAAACAAACCCGACCCCTGTACTACAGCGCCTCTTTCCTGGTTAAGTAATAGGCGATTTCCGTAAGAACAATCTTTCTGACAAGCGTCATAAGCGACCCCAAGTGTCATTAACCATAACACACTGAGTAAATGGATTTCAATAGGGGTATCGATAAAAGCGGTTTCCCGTTCTACAGGATAATTAGCATTTACACGACGATTTGTAATAAAATTAGGTTCGGGCTTCTCCTCCTGTATTTTTTTTGGGTAGATGTTTACGTCTGTTTTATCTAACCAAAAATTCCAGAAAGTGCTGTCTTTGTGATATTCATTAAGTTCTTTATGGATTCTGTTTAATTTATGTTCAAGAATATCGCTAACCGTTCGAGCTTTTTTGACCTTGGTAAAACCATATCCATGCGATGGGCCTCCACCGAATAATGAATTAGTTTCTTTTGTTCGGTTTGTCTCGAACTCTACTAATTGCCGCCTAAGCAGAATGTCAGTATTATCGTAATAGATGTATGCTTTAAGTTTGCTATAAGCAGCGTTAATTTGGTCTATGGTGTACATATTTGCGAAAGGTTTGACAGTTTATCAGTATGTTAAATTTATGGTTTTTATCTCCAATAATTCAAATACACCTCGATAACTTTATGTATATTATTATTGATTAACTGATAATCGCAATTTTTAATTACGCAACAAATAGTTATGCCAAGTCGCGGCAATTTCGTAGCCAAGTATGGATGAAACACTATATGTTGACCAAAGTTGGCCAATCTGAAAGTGACAATTTTGCTAAAAAATAAACTGTTTACAAATATCAATTGGATTGGCGAAAAGGGGTTAATCAAAACGGTTCTTCCAACTATGTCAAGATTCCAAAATATTTGGCTTAAAATACTTGTTTAAATTAACTTATTGTAATTCTATTATTTTTTACCGATTTTAGTCAATAAATTTGCGTATTAGGCTAAAGATATGACAAAAAACGGGATTAACAGGATTCGAGTTGTGTTGGCAGAAAAAGGCTTGACCAATAAATGGCTTGCTGAAAAAACCAATAAAAATGCCACTACTATTTCACGATGGTGTAACAACGACATGCAGCCTTCTTTGGAAACGTTACTTGACGTGGCCAATGTATTGGGTACGGATATAAGAGATCTTTTATGGCCAACAAAACAATGATGGAAAAAGCTTCCAAGGATATACTAAACGCTTTTGACGGAATTCTGGATAATTTGGTTGAAGGACGGGAGTATGATGCTTTGCCACCAAGGGGCCCCTCTGACTTATCATTTTCCTCAGTTTCCGACGAGGAACTTAAATCTTTGGATCAAGATATCTACGGGCAGGACGAAGAAGAAACCATTGGTTTGCCAGTTGCTGATGACCGGATTAAGTTGGTGGAATCTTCGCCAATTAAAGAAGTGTTATTACCCACAGAAGATCAACTAGACGGCTTGAATATTATTGGTATATGCGGGTCAAATAACAGATTACTGACAACGTCCTTTCATATGATCTTGGCGAGGTCATCAGTCGTTAATTTCAAATACACGCGAGGATTTGAGAAGCCCTATTTTTATACTAAGAATCGGGATGTGTCCGCATTACTAGTTTTGGATAATAATATATTTAATAGCGCATATACCCTGCATACTTACAATGAACTGATTGATAAAACTGATAGCCCGATTTATGATCATTTAACCAAATGCAAGGGCAAACCATTTATATTTAAATATAATTATGAAAAATTTAAAAAAGCACCTGGATCGCAGTCTTTAGGCTTGGCTGTTAAATTTCAGCACTCACTGGAACTGCTATCAATCGAAGACATCGAGGTTGATAATGATAGCCCTTTGGTTTGTATTAAAGATGGCGCTTTGTTTTCAAATAGTAGCAAACCGGCCGATATTCGAAATGGCTTACAAAAACTTTTTTCTTGGTCCAATAAAAAAAAGACCTATATCGCCTTGTCTTCTAAAATCGCTGAGTCCAGAGTGCTCATTAATGCGCTAAACAAATTTCCGCATTTGATCGAAGACTATTTTCCTAACCAAAATATTACTGTCGGCATCATCAATTCATTCGGTACGGATTCCTTGCTTTTGAAAAAAATACTGAAACCTGGATTTCGAACACCCCTAATAGAATATATAGAGATTACCCGGGAGCCAATCATTAAACAGCCGGGCCTCGAAGGCTTAAAACCACTGACTTGCTATTATCATAAACGTACCAAACCCTATAACTTTATCAGGATTGAGATCCCGAAATTTATGTGGGATGAAAACCCTGCACAAATAGAATTTGCAATTTCCGCTGCTATTTGGCAATATGAATTAGGTGGCGATCAACCGTTGGTGATCAAAGTAGCAGGCGAACGTTGTACTTTAGATCACGAACATTGGATCATTGATCAGCAGATGAAAGCAGCCTTTGAGAAAAAGAACCTGGGTCTAATCGAATTTTAAACTATTGTATTCATGGAAGAAACTAAAACTATAGATAATAATGTCGAGGTCGCTAAACCTTATCATGACATTAACACTCCTTTCTCGATTGATGAAAACGGTGCCTTAGCCGAATATATCATCAACGATCCGGAGAAAATGCCGCAATTGGCTTTAGGTGCCTCGATCCTAATTAGGGACCGGAAAACCGAAGGTCTATCTTCCAATGATTATAAAGACTTTTGGTACGCCGGGCGAATTATCGGGCTCAAATCTGTTTCCCCGTTCAATCCGGAAAGGACTAGCATGCTGTATCAGCAAGACACTCTAATGGACCCGACCATACCGCTGGATAACATCAACGGCCCCCATACGCATCAGCCTATGGTTATACAGGTTGCGCTAACACGCGAACTTTCACCGCGCGAAAATAAGGCCGACGAATTTACCGAATCAGCCATTCAAAGACCACCTTCAGGTTACAGCAGATTATTTTTTCCTAAATTGGAACGGTCTGCAAATGATCCTTCACCAACGCTGAAAGATATTTTAAGGGTTAAGGACGAAGGGCTTAACTTGGGCATGATTGGTTTTGGAAATAAGCCATACGGTTGGAATACAGGTGATTTTATCGAATATAAATGGGATATCGATAAATTGGATAACAAACACATTTTCATTGTAGGTGAGAGTGGTTCCGGAAAAACTGTTTTTTTAAAAAACCTCGCTTACGAAATCCGAAAACATGATGCCAAAAATAAGATCATCATGACGGATGTACAAGGTGATATTTCTCAATTGTTGTTTTGGGATTTTGTAAATCATATTCCAACCTCGGGATGGCAACCATCAATTAAAGAGGATGACTACAAAGCAGCGAAAGGCGTTTTTGGAAAATTTCGCTTAATTGTACCATGGACAAAGGATCCTTACGCGGAAACAGAAGTCATTTCCATTGTTGAGTTAGCCAGAAAAAGATCAGTTGATGTTCGACGGATTAGTTTGCGTTTCCAAGATCTGGATTCACCTAAAGATGCGGAATATTTATTTAGAACAAGCTCAGATCAGGCTGTGCTTTTAATTGAGGATTTAGCTGAAGGTTTGAAATCAAGTGGTGAACCAGCTTCTTTATCTAGGTTGCAAACCGCCATATCCCGTTTATTGACGAGAAATACAACGCCACAAATTACCATTCCAACTAATGGCGTATCTTATTACCGGAGCACTTTCGAGGCGTCGCGTCGAGCACTGCGTGGGTTGGAGGAATACTTTGACATGGACCCCGATGGCTTGCAGTCGGATCAAAACCCATTAGACGATTTTGATTTTGATGGCACAACTATTTTGTATCTTGATCATTTAAACCAGGACGAACGCCTGATGTGGGAAATGCAGTTAGTCAGCTGGCTCTACCGAAAAAAGAAAGCAATGCAGAATACCTATGTCTTTTTTGATGAGGCACACCAGATTATCCCGGCAAACAAATCGGGCGGTTCTAGCAGCAGCGCCGAAGTATTTGCCCGCTTGCGTTCTAACTTCGAAAGGTTAGCTCGTGAAGGCCGTAAGTTCCGGTTGAATCTGGTATTGAGTACGCAAAATCCCCAGGATTTACATCCTATCGTGCCTGAACAATGCCCAACGCGGGTTGTGATGAAGATCAATCCTAAAAATGCGCAGTACGCTTTCCTTGATAAAGAATTGGCCCACGTAGCTAACAGCTTTAGTCAAGGGCAATTCTGGATACAGAGCCCATTCAACGGAACGCCTGATTGGGTCAGGGTGCATAGTATAGCACCGCCGGTACCACATGCTTCCATGGAAATTTTCAGAGCAAGTATTACAGAAGCTCAAACAACTGTTACAAAATGATACTTGAAAGACGAAAAGCGAATACGATACCAACCGACTGGAGCGCGGAAGATGAAGCTGTGCTTTTAACTTTCCTTGAAAATGAATCATTTGATGCCAAATTACTGAAAACATTATTTCCAAATAGAACCCTGCCCAGTATACGAAGCAAAGTGCGTAAATTGCGGATCAAACATGATCTTTTTGGTGCCTCATATCGTGACACCAAAGAAAAATTCACGGAAAAAATAGCTAGTGAAGTTAAACCCAAAATAGTTTTCGATGCTTATGCGGGGGCGGGCCACCAAACCTTTAAATGGATTGCTAGAGCGAATACTGTTTATGCTTCCGAGTTGATGAAATCGAAGCTCAAACAGTTCGAAAAAATGGCAAGTGACCATTTGTTTGTTAAAATCGACACTAAAGATTGTACCTGGAATTTATTCCAAAAGGACGATAAAAAGATTTATTTATTTATTGGGGACGCTGTGTCAGCCGCTGCTGAACTTAAGGTAAATAAGGTAGTGGTAGATCTTATCGATTTGGATACCTGTGGATCGACATTACCGACCTTACCCACGCTACTTGTTTTGTTACGACCAAAACACTTGGTTATCACACATGGTGAATTTCATTCGATGCGTTTTAAACGAGAAGACGTATTGAGAAGGCTTCTTGTTCATAGAGATATTGGCTCAAATCCCCTGCCGATGGGGGTTGATCAAATGAGTGACGAACTTGATAAAGCAGTAAAGACCGCCGCCCTGAGAGCACACAATGAAACATCAGATTCTTTTTGGTTAAATTTGAAAGATGAAATTTGGCTTGGTGGCAGAATACATGGAATGTTAAGACGCTACTACAAAGTGTCTAAACCTTCAGCAACTGCGGACTGTATTAATGAACTTTCAAGTTTGATCAAGCATGCCTAAATCTCATATTGAATGGACAGAGGTCACATGGAATCCAACCACAGGATGCAGTAAAGTTTCAAGTGGTTGTAGAAATTGTTATGCAGAGCGTTGGGCAAATATGCAGTATAAACGAGGAATTGCTCAGTATCGCAATAACTTTGAATTGACGTTATCGCCCAGCCGGTTAACAGATCCGCTAAGTTGGAAAAAACCACAGTTAGTATTTGTGAATTCTATGAGCGATCTATTTCATGAAGCAGTACCTGATAGTTATATATCAGCAGTATTCGTAATTATGAACCAGGCTACACAACATACTTTTCAGGTATTGACTAAAAGGATTGAGCGTGTTCAACTATTAGCGAATCAATTGAATTGGTCAGCAAATATCTGGTTAGGAGTATCAGTGGAAAACAGTGAATTCATCTATCGTGCTGAACGGCTAAAGCTTATACCGGCGAAAAAGAAATTTATATCCTTTGAACCATTAATCGCTCCCATAGCTGATTTTAATTATGAGAAGATCGATTGGGTTCTAGTGGGCGGAGAATCGGGTGGCAGTGCCAGGAAAATAGAAAAAGACTGGGTGCTTGCGATTCAACAAGATTGCCAAAATGCTCAAGTACCTTTCTTTTTCAAACAATGGGGCAAAAGACAATTCAATCCCGACATAAATGACCCGTCTTTACATAAAAGCCATCCTTTTTACGCAAAGGGAGGTTGTATGATTAACAACCAAATTTATAGGGCTTATCCTAATTAAAAGTAATGGCATTACCCATAAACATTGACGACTTAATCAACGCAAGAACTGTTGAATCGGTGCGTATTGAGTTTAAAAAAGGCTGGAATCCTTATAGTATTTTAAAAACTGTCTGCGCATTTGCAAACGATATAGACGAGTATGGAGGCGGCTATGTCGTGATTGGTATTGAAGAAAAAGACGGGAGTCCGATTTTACCTCCCGCCGGTTTAAGTCAAAATGAAATAGATAAGATTCAAAAAGATTTTTTTAAACTTTGCCAAGATGATATCAGGCAAAGTATATTTCCTTCCATTGAAGCATTTGATTTTCATGGAAAATGGATATTGATTATTTGGGTCATAACTGGAGAGCAACGTCCTTATTACGCTGCCGACTCGGCTGGTAAAAACCCCCGAATGAAAATGTTTGTTAGGCATGGCACAGTCACGAAAGAAGCCAGTCAGGATCAAGAAATTAGGTTAAGAGAACTAGCCGCTTATAAACATTTTGATGACCGCATTAACCCAGCAGCTAAAGTTATGGACCTGGACTTAGGTATCCTTTTATCTTACCTTCAAGGAATTAATAGTCAGCTATTTGCAGAAGCTCAAGGAATGTCATTAGTCGACTTATGTTTAAAGATGCAAATTATCAGAGGCCCCCAAGAAAATTTAAAACCCCTTAATGTGGGCTTATTATTGTTTAGCAAAAATCCCGAAAAATTCTTTCTTGGTTGCGTAACCAATTTAATAGAATTCGAAGACGAAGCTGGAACACGATTTTCGGAAAAACAATTCAAAGGTCCAATCCATTTACAAATCCAAGACATCTTGGCATATTTGAGTTCCTCTGTGATTAAACAATATGTAAAAAAAGATACGTCAAAACCGGAATCAATTAGATTTGATAATTATCCTTACCAAGCTTTAAAAGAAGCTGTTGTGAATTCGCTGTACCATCGGAGCTATGAAAATGAGAATCCGAACGAAATCCGAATTTATAAACAACCTTCCAAACATCAAGATGCCTCAGTAACAAATGATGGCCGGCGTATTGAGATACTAAGTTATCCTGGGCCATTACCTCCAATTGATGAAAACGCATTGGCTTCACTGAAGATCACCGCAAGGAATTATCGAAATTTGAAGTTGGGTGACTGGCTTAAAAATATAAGCCTGGCAGAAAAATTTGCCACAGGAATACCTTCAATTGTTGATGCTTTATACGACAATGGCTCGCCTAAGCCAATATTGTCCACAGATGCAGATCGATCGCATTTTTTGGTAGTTTATCACATACATCCAGATACTCCCATAGAAAACAAGGACGGAATCTCTGAATATGTACCAGTCCACTTGTCCGACATACAACAGAAAATCTTGGAAAAATTGACGGAGGAACCAATGGTCGACTCCGAATTAAATGCAGTTTTCAGTGATATAGATCAAATGGATATCAAATATCTATCTGGTCATGGACTTTTACGAACAAAAGATAATAGTGGCGAATTACTGTATTTCATCACAGAGGCAGGTAGAATCGCATTAAGAAATGTTTTCTAACTTTTAAATGATCAAATCATAACCAGAATCTATTATCTACTCCGTTATAGGCTTGAATAGACGTTTTATACAGTGAGTTGTCTTTGCAATAATAGCCTTAATGACGGATAACTATTTATTATCGTTAGCGATTGGCCACATCAAATTATCTAATTATTTCTATAATGATGTTAAGTAAAGTTAAATTTACAAATTTCCCCTTATAGTATAAGTATTTTATAATCAAGAATTTATGGTCTTTATGAGGTGGTAAAACGACCAAAAAGGGGTTCGAAAAGTTTCCTCTAGAGGCTAAGCAGTCGGTTGAGAGTAAAATTTAAGTTAAACAAACTTAAATTACTCACTTTAAATATTTTGACTTGCGATACAAAAGTAATTAGGCGTTGACTATCAGCAACTTAGGGGGTTTCAGTGCCAAATTAGAAACAACTTCTTTGACCTAAATTCAGGTCATTTTTGTTACTAGCTTGTTACCCGAGGTGTGGAAAACTTGGCGGTAGTAGGCATTATTTATCAATAGTTCTAAAATCTTTTCATTTTAATCACCAATATTTATCTCAATAATACAGATGCTTCTAACTTGTCGGCTAAATTTTTTGCATCCTCTGTAATTCCTAAAATGATTCCGGATTTAAGTTTGAATTGATTGGGAATATTTAAAAAGTGCAGTCCTTTAACATCTTTAGGCCCAGTCCGTTCTCTTAACCGGTGGTCCGATGTAAATATGGGAAATTTGAGATAATTGAAGTTGTAACCGTAACCTGTCGCATAAATAACGGTGTTCACATCCTTTCCACCCAAGTCTAGCATGTCGATTTCCGGCACCCAAGATGTGGCATCACGTTCCGCCTCTTCAGGCGCGTCACTATCGGGCGCGATACGCATCCCCTTAGCAGTAATAAATGCATCCACTGAAGCTTTGATACGCGCGGAAAATTCAAATCCGAACCGGATATTGGCATTGGTATTACGCTCGAAATAGATACACTTTCCATTCGCTTTCCTGGCTTTTCCCAAAAGCGTAGCCCCTTTTTTGGACAGGGACAATAAGGTCAGTGTTTTGCCTTTCTTACCTACGCCGGAGATTAGAGGCTGTTTCATGTCCTGCAGGTCTTCATTGCTCATTTTCGCTGTGGAAGTTTCATAATAGCCAGTAATGATCAGCCAGTCCTCAATGTCCTTGCCGCGGTAACGGCGCGGGATATGGCCGACCTTACTGGTCGACAAATAGACCGTACGGCCGTGGTCAAGCAGGTCATCAGCTACCTGCGCGCCGGATTGTCCACTGCCGACCACCAAGACCGCTCCATCCGGCAACGCATCGGCATTCCGGTAAGCAGATACATGCATGCGCGTGATCTTTTTATCGATGACATCGGCTATCGCCGGCAGTTGCGGCTGGTTCTGCGCGCCCGAGGCCACGACGATGTGCTTGGAATAGAACCGCACCTCTTGGCCCTCGCACCGACAGGAGACAAAAAAACGCTTTTCAGCGTTCTTCGTGATCTGGGCAACCTCACATTGTTCTTTTACCGGCAAAGCATATCTGATGGTATAAGACTTAAGGTAATCTTCATATTCGACCGCATAACTGAAGCCTTCCGGATCAGCGAAATAATCCTCATAGCCTGGCAACACATTCAACTTGTTCGGGGTATTTAATTTCATGGTGAACCAGCGCTGTTGTTTCCAGGCGCTGCCGATCCCGGATTTTTCCAATACCAGGTGGCTGATACCTTTTAATTTCAGGAAATAGCTCAGGCAAAGGCCGGCGTATCCCGCGCCGACGATCAATACATCATAGGAAGTGTCTATCATTTGGTAATAAGTGAAGGTGCAGCATGCTCCGGCTCGTCCGCTGATACGGGCTTCCGGTTCCAGTAATAAAAGATCGGGATGCCTATCGCAACGATGATCAGACCCGGGAAGGTGAACATCGGTTTCATGATTAGGATGTTCACGCAGAACAACAGGGCCATGATTAGGTAAATAGCAGGTATCACCGGATAGCCAAAGGCTTTATAAGGCCTATCCGCATCCGGCCGTTTCCGCCGCAGGATGAACAGCCCGAATATGGTCAGGATATAAAAGATAACCACGGCAAAGATCACGTAATCCAGCAGGTCGCCGTATTTGCCCGAAAAACAAAGAATGGAAGCCCAAATGAATTGAATCAGGAACGCCCCGCCTGGTTCACCATGCTTATTGTTCTGTTTTACGCTGGCAAAAAAGAGCCCGTCTTTGGCCATCGTCTGGTATACACGGACACTGGACAGAATAAGACCATTATTACAACCAATGGCTGATATGATGATCAGTATTGCCATGATATTTACCGCGCTGCCACCAAAGATCTGCGATACCGCTGCAGTTGCCACCCGGTCTTTCTCCGCAAAGATGATACCCTTGCCCACCGCTGTGGCGGCATCAGGTTGCCCGTAAAAGGGGAGCAGGTTAAGAAAGGCAAAATTCACGAGGAGATATAGCCCGATCACCATGATGGTACCATATAATAAACTGAGCGGGATGCTCTTTTTAGGATCTTTGATCTCCCCGGCAATAAAGGTCACGTTGTTCCAGGCATCGCTGCTGAAAAGCGAACCCACCATGCCCACCCCAAAGGCGGTCAGCAGTCCTAGGCCGGTCAGTGTTTGGAACGACAATTTGCCGTTAGCCCCTACGCTATAACTCCCATGATCCCAGAAGTGTTGCAAATTGTTATGCAGGAATTCTTTATTGGGAAAGATCAGCAGGCCCAGGATGATGATGCCGACCAATGCGATCAGTTTAGCTGAGGTAAAGACCCGCACGATAAAGCGGCCGTAACGGATACCACGGGAATTGATCCAGGTCAGCGCAAGGATCGAAACGATGCCCAGCACCTGGGCGGCGGAAATCTTGAATAGCCCGAGGTCAAATAAAATATGGTTCTCGCTAAAGAATGGAATGAGTACGCCCATGTATTTCGCAAAGGCGACGCCAACAGCTGCGATAGTCCCCGACTGGATCACCGCGAATAAGGTCCAGCCGTACAGGAAGGCTACGAGGCGGCCATAAGCTTCTTTCAGGTACGTGTACTGGCCGCCTGCGTTCGGGAACATACCGGCCAGTTCCCCGTAACTAAGTGCAGCGAAGATAGTCATAATACCTGCTACGACCCATAACAGCATCATCCAGCCGGGCCCGCCAACCGTGCGCCCCATGTCCGCTGCTACAATAAATATGGCTGAACCGATCATCGATCCGGAAACGATCAATGTCGCGTCAAATAAGCTGAGGTTTTTGCTCTTATTCATTATCGTGGTTTTTAAATGCATAGCCGGTAACTCCACCTGCAGCGGCGCTAAAAAAATCTGCGGTCTGTTCGGTGCCAGTGCCTTCCAGAAACAAGTTGTGTACCGTGATCTCCAGTTCTGGCGATTCGGTAAGCCAGTCAAGCGCCACATTGGTCGCCGTATTGACCGGGTTGGTACAGCTTTTGGGCATGAAGTTGACGAAATTGAGCTTGCTGAAGCGCGGCTGCAGGTCGGCGGCGATATCTAGTAGCATTTGCGTAATGCCGCCGGCACAGCCCGTTCCGCGCCGTGTCGCCAGTTGTATGTCAGCTTCGCCGTTTTGCTGATAACTGATTACACCGCTATCATCAGCAGCGATGGAACAGGAGCCAATCGAAACACATACGTCCTGTTTCAGCAAGTTTTTAAGTTTGCGCAGAAAGCGGTCCTTTAACCGAACCTCGCGCAAGTAAAATTCACCAGATGGCGTTCTGTAAAGGTCTTTTGCGGTATCAACGTAATAAGTTGCGGCCGTCGCTGCGTAAGCATCGGGCAAACCGTTGAAGTGCCTGTAAAACTCTTCCCGGTATTTATTCGGCGCAGATTCCGCCCGGTCAGGGTCTGCAGGCACTATTTGCCAATCGTTGACCAGCAGCGATAACTGCACCGGCTTGTCCTGCCCGCGCAACAGACCGAACAACTTACAGCCCAGTTCCCAAGTATATTCGGGGAACAAGCCGGCAAATGTCCTCATGGAAGACTGGGCAAAAGCATCCGCAGAGTGGTACAAAGCAGGTATCAGGTTCTTCTTAGCGGCATCCATTGCCAGCATAAAGTGACCGGCACAAATAATGGTGATACTATCTTTATCCAGGCTGCTGGCGATCGTACCTAAATATTTAACTACATCCTCCTCTTGCCGCATCACTTTTTTTGTACTTAAATATTCTTCCATGTTAGTATATGATTAATCGTGATAACCGTTCCGCTTTTCGGACGGCGCACATATTTCCCCCAATGTTTCGCTCAAGCCCTTAATACTCCAGCTATCAAATTGACGCAATGTTATTTTGCTATCCTTCTCATCCGGCCAATAGATATAAGCTTCATTCTTTTGAGTTAGGATATCTTTCAAATAGTCATTGAAACACCGTTCTGCTTTGGTATGATCCAAATAGAATACCGCCTGTGTGCCATCCGGGGAAAACGTGGTGCCAATAAGTGCCGGACAGTCGTCTATTCGTAAAACAGCAAAGTCAAGTTTTCTGATATCAGATCCTGGCCAGGCACCTGGGAAGACCAGGATGATCTTCACTTTATGATCCAACTGTTTGAGGATCATTTTCTCTTCTCTATCCGTCAAATGAGAAACCATACCACCGTCACCCTTCACAAAAAATATCCTTATGTAGTCGAACGGCTCGCGGTATTCGCCGGGCGCAATCTCTATTTGCCCTAGTTTCTGCATCCTGTTGATTTCAAGGATCTCGTTGCCGGCTGTTCTATCCCAATGTTCCTCGAATTCAGGAATGTTGACACCAAACCCAGCACTGCAAAATTTCATGAGTTTTTTCAGGGTCGGCAAATGCAGTTGTTCTTCAACGTTATAAATAGATTGAGATAATTCTTCACACACTTGGGCCGTTTTGTCGATGAAAAGATCAGCAGCCATGCGCAGGAGTTGTTTCGAACCACCGTTCTGATCAACTTTTCTTAAAGCCTGAAAAACGCGTTGCAAAGGTTCAATAAAAACATCTTTTAGCCTTGTTTCTATTAGATACAATTGTGAGCCGCGTAAATAGAAAAAGTCATCAGTCTCTAAATCATCACTGTAGGGACGTCCATAGGTATATAAATGCAGGGCCAGCAACTGCGCTTTTGTGATTCCAACGCCCACTTTTCCGTTCCAGGCATGCAAGGCTTCATGTACGTGGCTTTCAAATTGTTGAAAGCTACGGTTGGAAACCAATTCCGCCTTAGTTTTCTTGCTTGGGTCTAAAGGATCGAAATTGATCTTGCCTTTATAAGCCTCTATCAGGAGGTTGATTTCGCCAATAAGCGAAGTTCCCTTAACCTCGTCAGGAATGAAACGCATGCCTTTCCAAATTAAGGTCAAGGATTGTTCATTGATGACCGCGTCGGCTACCCGGGCCGGACCGTAGTTCTTAAGGATGAATAAATAAATATCCGCTAATAGCTCATTTCGGTCGCCCATTTTCTCGCCGTGCTTCACCTCTTTCTCTCCTCCGCGCGATGTGCAGAATTTAGAATGAATATCCCATACCATTCGCAATAGTTTTTTTGATGAGATCGTGATCTGACTGCTGTTTGACATGATGGTGTAAAGTTAGGTTTATGATTAAGTAATTGCCTCGCTGACAAATACTTTCGAAATATAATAATAATATACTTCCAAATAAATCTCCCAAAACACCCCTTTTATTTTCGCAGTTAATTTCGGGTTATTGTTGACAGCTACAATTTTCAAAAAAATAAGAGAAAAAAAGCCCCGCTAGTTCTTCTGATACCCGCCGATAAAACGCCCTTTATTTCTGCCAAAAAAGTAGAAAATATCGTTTCTAAAACATGATCAGATATTGGATTTATATTTCGTAATATGCTGATATATAGTATGTTATAAAATTGTTTGGTAAATTTGTATTGGACAACGGCATGTGCCTAAGGTTTAATTATTAACAAACTAAAAACTATAAATTTTAACACTATGGAGACGGAAACTTTCACCCGAACCGATCTAAAAGCGTTATTCGATTTTCGAACGTTTTTAAAAAATCATTTACCGGTTATTAACGAGCAGATCGAAGCAAAGGCCGCCTGCCCGGTAACATTTGCGCGCACCGTCGCAGGTTACCTGGCAGCCTTGTTGCCCCTGGCTGCGGCGTTGATCACAGTTAACAATGCGGCGCAAAAAAAATGGGCAAAACACCTATTAACCGCGATCAGTTTTGCCACAGCATCTATTGAGCGCCATTTTCAAACCTTCCGTATACCACTGAAAATGTGGGATATCCTGCCCCCGAGTACGGAAGATATGGTGATCAGTTTAGGTGCTATACTAAACGTACCGCCGCGCGATTCGGCTTACACAACCTGGTTATGGCCAAGCGATAACTTCAGGTTGGATACCACACCCGCCTGGTTATTATTTAAGAAGGGGGTAGTGGTCTATAATAATATGTGCCTGGATAATAATATGCTGTTGCGCCCGCTTATCGGCGGCGCAATCCAATTAGCCAGCACCGATGCCATCGCACATTATGCCGCCGCTAAAAAGAACGTGGATGCAATTTTTGCGGTATGGAAGACCTTTATGGAGAAAGACGCCAATGGCCTGCCGAACATCACCCCGGAGTATTTCATGTACGTATTTCGTACCTACTTCGTCAACTATACCATAGGCGGCGAGGTAACTACCGGCAGTAATGCGGCCAATATCGCCAGCGGTATCAGTTTCGATGCCATCTTAGGTACGCCGGATGATACCTATCGAGCCATCATTGCCGATCTACGCCTGCAGCACTTCACCACCGAGGATGCGCAAATGGTAAAAGCGGACTGCGCCAATCCATCTTTATTGGATATGTACCTGGCCGAACTTGGTTTGAACATGGGTATGCTGATGCATATGTATATGGACGACCTGAAGAAAGTTGCGCAACAACCTTCACCGGAAGTTGTGAAGAGTTTTGATGCCTACTACGAACTGGTAAGCCGTTGGGGAGACCTTTTCAGCATGCATTATGGGATGATCAGTAATTACCTGATCAAGCCTGCGGCCAAATACGGTAAAGTATGCCCCCTGGGCTTTAACTTGCCAGCGGTCGATCCGTCCATGGGCACCGGCGAAATGCACCATGAGGTCACCAAGCAGCTTGCTGAAATGCGCCGTAATAATAAATATGTAAAAATGGTTAAACAATTAATGCACCGGAACAATGCTTAACCATGAAATAGCGGCTCCAACGGAGCTGCGCTATTTAACCGACGCCAGCCAGTTAGCACTTACCAGCACCATTACCGGGGTGCTGGTAAATGGTAGCGCTGTAAAATTCAGCACAGCAGTGTCACCATTCTATTGTAAAGGCGGCGGCCAGCGTGCCGATATCGGTTTTGCAACCACTGCTTCCGGGCGCATGCGGATCGATGATTATAGGTACGAAGAAGGTATCGCCTATCACATTGGCCAATTAGTTCAAGGTGATGTGCAAGCAGGCGAAGCTGTATTGCTGGAAGTTGATGAGCAAAACAGGCTACTTAACTCAGCCTATCATACTGCCGGCGAGCTGATCATCGCGGCCATGAAGTTACTTCGCTTTGATGTGGAGATACTTAGCGCCATACACTACGGCCCGCAGCAATCGCGCATAGAGTTCGACCTGGACCTGGAAAACGAATTGATCGATGTGCTGAAAGATCTACTACAGCGCAAACTGAACCACCTCATCTATCAGGGTGGTCAGGTGCAGTTATTGATGCTGGCAAAGAGGGAGGAGGTGATCACGCAAGTTGGTTACTATCCCGATTACGTTACCGACAAGATCATCCGCGTAGTAAAGGTGTTACACGGTGTTACCGGGCGCCCCTGTAAAGGAACACATTTGCAGGACCTAAATCAGTTGAAGAAGCTCACGATCGAAAAACTAAAAGTAAAATCACATAAACTGGTGATCAGTTACACTGCTGGATTGTAACAAACAGCCGAGCCTGGCAGTTGAAATAGCAGCCAGGCTTGGCTTCAATAAATACTTTATCCAGCCGATAAAACACTTCGGCACCCATAGTAAAACCACCTCAGTAAGAGCTCTCCTGCATATTGTAATAATATTAGCGCAGTCGAAGAGATGCTTCACAAATTCCTGGCGGTCGAGTTAAGACTTACTACATACTTTTGCAACCAGAAATTACTGTGTTATGAATACAAAAAGTTATGATTAGCGGGTAACTAATTAGTAACAAACATAAAACTGATCCCCACTGGACATAATTCGAACCATTTTATAGAACAAATCCGCGTTTTGAGCTCGTTAGGGCACATTTTTTAATCCCTAACTGTGCGGAATTCGAACCATTTAAATTAGGGGTTCAATTCTCCTATGGAATAAAGCTATTGAACTATTTAACAACAAGCCTAGCATCAGCTTAGATTATGGAAATTCAATCGCAAATAAATACCCCAGCTTCATGATCAAAGTAAAATCCGATGGAATCGATTAGAAAATCCAGTTCCAGGTCTATCGCGTTGACAATTCGAGCGTATCTGCAACTTTGCTTGCTAATTTCCTATGTCATACCCTCTGATTAATAAAAATATTATATTTTTAAATTATGGAAAACAAACTGATTCTACCATTAAAACTCGACAGTGGCCAGGTAATAAAAATCGAAGCCACATCGACTGATAAAGAACAAGAAATTGGAGTATTGGATGCAATTCCAATTGAAAAAATCGCCGACATGATTAAAGACATTGGCAAATCATTCAAAGGCGTTTTTGAAGCTGTTGGGCCAAAAAGAGTTGGAATTAAACTTGGACTCGAAGTAAGCCTGGAATCAGGGGCATTGACAGCATTGATCGTTAAGGGCACTGGTAAAGCCAACTTTGAGGTTAGCCTTGAATGGGAAAAATAATTTACCTATGGCTTATGAAGATCATATCATTGATTGCACAGTAAGAATTAACAGAGGGAACCAAGTTCTCGGCACTGCGTTCTTCGTCGCAAAGGGTATCGTGGCAACCTGCTTTCATGTTATAAAAGCTGATTACACCAAACCGTTATTGCTCCAGTACAAGGGAAAAGAGTACTTTTCTTCAGAAGTCCGTATAACTGAAAACAAAGAAACAACTGACGTAGCTCTTATATATTTCAGTGACCTACCGGACACCCATGCCGTTGTGCTCTTATCAAAAGAGATAAAATATGGCGAAGACGTTTGGGCTTATGGGTTTACTGAAAAATACTACAACGGAAAGCCTGCTAAGTTGATTTATGAGGGGCCTGCGAAGGAAAATATCACTTTGTATCAGTTCGCCCATGGGGAAGCTCCGTCCGGATTAAGTGGCTCGCCAGTTGCCAATTTACGTACATCTTCAGTTTGCGCGATTCTCAAACGAACACGGGATTTAAGTAATGATTTAGGGGGGTATGGAATTCCGATAGAAACATTATTCGCTGAGTTTCCTGATATCCAAGCGCTTAATAAAAAGGCCAATGAGGAAAATAGTGGTTTAACTATATTTCAGCCAACGCTTCATAAAGAAACAAACCATTCGTGGAAAGAAGCTTGTTTAAAAATGCTCGAGCGGCAAAAAGAATTAAGCAGCAACCCTTTTACACAAATAGACGGTAATAGATTCAATTTAGATGATGTATTTACACCACTCTCGCTTACCGGTCGTTTATCGCGTGCGAAAACCACACCGATAATGACAGAGGATGAATCTGATCAATTACTTGCTAACAAATATGTTTTTTCGGATCAGGTCTTTTTAAATAGCGTTACTAAGGTGTCATGGAAGTCTGAACGCATAGACGGCTATTTACGCGAGGAACAGAATAAATCGAGAACAGCTATTGTCGGCAGCCCCGGCTCAGGCAAAACAACGTTACTGCAGCATATCGCCTGGTATGCGATACGGGAAACAAAAATACTTCCCATTTGGGTGTCCCTGGCCAATCTTCAGGAAAAAAGCTTGCAATCGTTCCTTTTGGAAGAATGGTGTAAAGATGCGTTGCTACTTCCTGAATCCAATAAAGAGATACAACAATCGTTCGTTAGTCTTTTTACCGGCGGACAGATATTATTACTGTTGGATGGCCTTGATGAAATGCCCATGTCGGCAGCGGAAAAACACATTCAAAGACTTCATCAGCAACTACATGGCTGGTTAGCCGAAGCAAATATTATTTTGACAAGCAGGACACAAACCTGGGACAATGTTAGTAATAAACTGACGGGCTTTAATATCTACAGAACCTTGCCTTTTAATTTCGGAGAGGCAAGGGGTTTTAATCAGGTTGGGGATTTTATCGACTCCTGGTTTAAATCCAATACGAACCTGGCCAGAAGTCTTAAAATTGAACTTAATAAATCGGAAAATCTAAGAATCAGAAGCGCCGTTGGAAGTCCATTGTTGCTTACAGTAGTTTGCAATATCTGGTCAAAACGTCAGGGAATGCTTCCCGCAACCAAAGTGGGGCTTTATGAGCAATTTATCGACATCGTTTATGATTGGAAGCAAAGCCATAATAATGAAATCGGAAAAGAAATCCTTTTTCGAAGAAAAATGAGCCGTCTCCTGGGTAAAGTCGCGCTCACAGCACTCGACCATGAAACGCCGCAATATCGTTTAACACACCCTATCTTACCCGAATCCAGTGATGATGAAGATTGGGCCTATTTGGACACAGCACTTCAAACGGGCCTGATTATTCCTACCGGAATTGCAGCAGAAGACCCGGAAAAAAAAACATACTCTTTTTTCCACACTTCTTTTCAGGAATATTTTGCGGCCCTCGCTATAGAGGATGAGACCTTTTTTCTGGAAGAAGGGTTGGGTGACCCTAATCAGGGACATTTCCGGATATTTAACCCTCAATGGATAGGCACAGTTCAGCTCTGGATGGGATTTGCAACTGGTAGGCAATTAAGAGAACGGCTTTTACAGGCGCTTTTCAATTTTAAAGACGGATGCGGTGGATTTTACAAAGACCAGGCGCTGCTGATCGGAGCTTTTTTAAAAGAAGAACTACCCGGTTGGGAAGATAGCCAATTGGCGACACTGCCGTTATATAACTGGGCTTTTGGAATTAATTTCTCGTTTAATGAAACATCGGGTATAATCCCTAACTGGGTTGAGTATTTTACAGTATTAAAAGAAGCAGCCTTGAATCGGCTTGAAAATAGCTATTCTGAAGATTCTATTGAACTGATGCTTGATTTATGGCATAAAACGCTCGATTTTAATAATCAGAAAAGAGTTTTTCTGATAAGCAGCGTTATAAAAGTAATGGCAAAAAATAATGGAAAAGCCATCCGGTATTTCAAAACATTGCTGGATGACTGGAACAAAAAAATAGCCGCTAAAAAATTATCTCACGATAATCAGATATACAGAGAAGTATTGGAATGCCTGTTAGAGATCGGACTGGCAAATGAAGGGGCTATTTTGACTATAATTGATGTATTTAAAGCCTCGCCGAAAGAAAAATACGGTATACGTTATTCTGTTATCAATAAATTAATCAATCTCAGCGAGAACGATCAACCGGGCAGCGATTGCCTTGTTCATTTAATGGCTAATGAAATATCCTATAATGAACTTGTGGAGTTTAAAGTACGCCGGTTCGCGGATACTGCAGTTGACAGGAAAGTAAAAGAAGCTGTTGCAAATAAATTATACGATGACGAACGATGGCAAAGTGATATCAATGTAATCGAAACTTTAGCGAACATCCAACCGGGTGATGGCAGGCCGATTTTCGCTTTGTTGAAAATATTAAAAAGTAGTCCCAGCCCTGAACTTGAAGAAGATGCTATTCAGGCTTTAGGAAAATATGCAAAAGGAAACGATGACGTTTTCAGGTATCTCATGGATAAAAGGGGATCGGTAGCCGCCGCCTTCTTAGAAGGACGGGGCGACAGGTATATGTTGATAAACGTTACCGTAGCTTTGTTATCAATATGCCCGAAAGCCCAAAGTAACCCGGAATGGCTCGGATTTCTTTTAAGTGATGAAGTAAAAGCGTTGTTGCAAAAACTGGATTTGGCTGAAACGGACTCATTTAACGCCAGTAACGACCAGGCTTTCTATCAGTTTTATTCTTATATGTTCCGTAGATTGGAAGATATGGGATATTTCCCTGAAAATTGTATAGGCCAATTGCTGGCTGGCCTTACACATTCAGATGAAACGGTACGCCTTTATGCGGCCCGAATGCTTGTAAAAAACAATATATTCAGCGAAGCCATTGAACACGCCCTGGTAAACTTACTTGGAACATCTAAGAACCCCGAAAGCAGGAGGCGGGAAACACCTTTCAATGCAGCTTCAGAATTGCATGAAAATTTTCCCGGCAGTGAAGCCGCGATTGAGAAAGCAATTGAACTCATTAACGCAGGGGATTATGAAACAACGCGGCTGGCCTTTGGCCTGTTAAGCCGGGTAGGTTCAGGCAATTGGAAAGCGCTGCAATTTCTGATGAGCTATCCCATCAATAAACAGGACGATAGAATGTTATCGGAAAAAGTATACGCGATAAGTTCCATTGGCCTTTCAGACGGGGCCATTTTGTCAAACCTGATAGCCTGGTTTGATAAAGTTAATTATCCAAGGGGCGTATTAGAAACACTAGGGAAATTGGGTGTGGGCAATACCGAAGTTATTGATTTCTTTTTAAGCATTGTTGTGGGGGGCAGCGGAGAAGACACTTACCGCCGCGAAACTATTTCCCATTTGGAGGTTGTTGCAGCAGGGAATAAAAAGGCAATCCTGATGCTTGCTGATATCTTTATGACTGAAATGGAGCCTAAGCTTTTAAGGCCTCTAGCAAATGCAATTGTCGCAATGATGCATGATGACGTATGCGTTCTAATTGTAAAAAAAATAAAATTACTTTATGAAAAGGCGGATGATTTTGAAAGAAGAGACTTATGTCATTCTATATTATGGGAATGTTCTCAAAGATTAAGTTATCCGGAATTTTATTTGGCATGGAATGAGAACAGTGACCAAACAAACGAGCCATTTTTAACCTAAATTAGCTTATAAAGATGATTAGTGACGGGATTATTATGGATCTCGAAACCAAAACAGAAATTCCTGTTGGTTTATAGGTGTTGTTATTTGATGCATTCCTTTAAAGATGCTGAAGTGAGAATTCGACATTCCTCAATCTATTAAAGGAGGAATTGAAAGTCAACGCATAATAGGAAATCAAAGTATAAACATCAGCCGTTAAGGGATAAATATTGAACCGTTTTTAGAGGATTTACGGCGTTTGGCCAGTTGAAATTTACTAAATAAATAGGTTGCTCCAAAGCAGACAACAACTTTCGAGATTTGCAACGATTAATAGTGGGCGAACTCCTTTTCTTTGTAAAGGAAAGGAGCAAAAGGTACAGAAGATTATACAGTTTTTAAACTAGCCAAAAGGTGGTTAACTAAATTTCTTATGGGTTTCCTTTTCCAGAGAATGGGGTCGAACCATTGATCTTTGGACCAAATCAAAAGCTATTTTTTGTAAATCATCTAATCTATAAAATATTTAATCACACAAATTTCCCTCTTGATATCAGATTTTTTTAATGAAAATTTATTTTTACATTAGTTCTTTCAAACCAAATCAAAACAAATCAAATTATTCGGTTACCAAATCGGTTACCTTTTGATTTCTGACAGTGTCAAATTATTGATAATTAAGCATATAAGGCAATGGTTCGAGTCCCGTCCATTCCGCTTTCAAGATGTTAAAAACATCATAAACCGCTTATAATCAATGATCTAAGCGGTTTATTTATTTCAAAAAACCCCGTTTTTCACCAACTTTTCTGAGATCAAGCGGAATTCTTGTGGGGGAATAAAAAAAGTATTTGTTTTGCATTAGAATAACAAATACGAATACCCTTGTCAGCAGCATACGAAACCCTTGTCCGTTTAATCTTACCTGAAGGTCTTTTAGAATATTTTGAACTTA
>Ga0307515_10001203_pt1 | contig 59175 bp, 51 predicted proteins | sample 17_EM_MG_FD_194513 | JGI IMG/M metagenome (GOLD analysis project Ga0307515, IMG submission 194513) | Populus trichocarpa ectomycorrhiza microbial communities from riparian zone in the Pacific Northwest, United States - 17_EM | ecosystem: Host-associated > Plants > Roots > Unclassified | place... | reverse complement strand
ACAACTTCTTTGCTTCTCCCCCTCCTCTTTCTCCGCTTGTACTCGGTGGTTTGGCATATCTTGCTCATTGTTTCTGTTGTCGGTGGTGAATTTTCTGCCAACTCCTGCAATCGTTGTCGTCTCTCTTGTCTCGAGGTTACTAGGGGGTTAGGTGAGAATGGTAGGAATTTGTGGTGTAACATGGGTGCAACTCAGCCAATAGGAATATTTCTTCCCCCTCCATCTCGCAATCCCACGCAATTGTGTGGATTCAATATTCTCCTTCTCTCTTGCAACTCCACTTCAATTGTGTGGCTTCGGTATCTTCAACTCTTTTCGTCATGCTCCATGCAATGGATCTCCTCCCTTCCCCCCTTCTTCCCCCTCTATCTGTCTTTCCCATCATTGTTTGGACGGGTGGTCTGCCGGCACCGGATGTGCGGCGTTCCACTTATCCATTAGTTCCATATTCCCCACCATATCCTCCCCCCGTACCCACGATCGTTTCTCCCAGTCCTTCCACTTCTTTAAATACATACATCTTTCTTCTATATATTTCCGGCGTGCTACTGCCTCCACCTCGAATTCCTCGAATTCCTCCGATTGCTCCTCTTGTGCGGTGCTAGGGGTACTGATTTCCCGTATACCGTGTACGCCTTCGTTGCGAGTGAAGAACTACTTCAGTCGACTACTATCTATCCAGCCCGCGAGCTCTGCTCCATCTAGTTCTGCCAGTGGAGAAGTCCCCAAGCTCTGGGCGATTTCTGTGACTTGGTAGGGTCCTCGCTACCTAGCATCCAGTTTGGCGCCATGGGACTGTTCTATCTTGGTTTCGTGCACGAGGGCCAAGTCGCCAATTTGGAGATCTTCAGCTCGGAGGTTGGCTGCTTGGTCGAAGCAACGTTTGTTGGCATCTCTCGACTCCTTTAGGTTTTGTATGGCAACATCAATATCCTCGTGTCGTCATTCCATCTGTCTTGCTCTAGCCGCTATCAGCGATGCCGTATCGTCGATTCCTTGGATCCAGTTGGCGGTATTCAATGTCAAGTTCTCCAGCTCTATCAGGAGTACTGCATGTGGCCCGAACATAAGGCGGAATGGCGAATATGTGGTCGTAACCTGACGGTGATTCTGTCGGCCCAAAGCACTGCGGGTAGGTGGTCGATCCACATCGCTTTCGGTTTGACTGAGCAGGCCATGAGTTTGGATAGTGCATCTGCGATTGGTCTGTGTCCTCGTTCAATTACTCTATTAGCGGCGGCATTGTACAGGGTTACAGTGATCTTCCGGATATTGTAGCGTTTGAGGAGGAGGTCGGTCCATGTCTTGCTCTCTGCTTCTAGGTGCACTACCACACATTCCGCGGTTCCGAACCAACAAATTACCTCTTCGTAAAAGAAGTCTGCTACCTTCTCCGATGTACCCTGTATCAGTGGTCATGCCTCTGCCCACCCGCTGAGGTATTCCCTGGCTACTACTGGTTGGTGATATGGGTACTTTGTTTTGGGCATGTACGAAATATCCATCCCTACTCGTTGGCATAGGTGACTGACGGTTAGGCTTTTCAGCGGTTCATCATACAGTAGAGGCGGTCTCTGCTCGCACTGCTCGCACATTTTGACCCTGTCTTTGACATCGACATACATTACCGGCCACCAGTACCGCTCCACTACCTTTCCTAACGTTCCTTCTCTTCCAAGGTGCCCGCTCAGGTTGTGTGCAGCTTCCATTGCATTCCTTTCCTGTTCCGCGCTCACTAACACCTTTGCCGGCGGTTCATTGGTTTTTCGCCTCCAGTAGAGTATTCCATCTGAAACAAGGTATTTCGTGGCTTCCAGTTGAAACTGCTGCATTTCCTTGGTAGTCTTTCCTTCCGGTCGCTTCAGGTTCCCCCAAACTCACCTATCTTGTTCCATCTCCGTTTGAATTCCTCCGCCAGTCTTAAACCAACGAATGGTTCGTATGGTCTCTCCGTCATCTTTCTGTCCGACCCTTGTTCCACCCGTATTCCTCGTAAGCTTCCTTCAAATGTTTCCTCTAGATTATCCTTCTCTTCTGGCTCAGGCTCCCCTTCCCCTCGCGGCCGCAGTGAGAGGCCATCAGGTCCTCCATTCAGTCTCCCTGGAACGTGTTTCACGTCGAAATCGAACAGTCGTATTCACGCGATCCACTGGGTGAATAGTGCTCATGGCAGGTCGTTGGCGGGCAAGTTTAGTTGATGCACTAATGTGTTAGTGTCTGTCTCCAGGAGGAATCTGACCCCATATACGTAGTTGCGGAACTTCTTAAGCGCCTTCATCAGCCCACGGCACTCACGTTTCCCCACGTCATATCTCTTTTCGGCGTTGTTCCCGAGCCCGCTTTGATAGCGACACGGGTGCCGGTCCTCATTCTCGTCTTCCTGCTGCAAGATCGCCCCCCACCCCTCTAAACTGGCGTCAACTCCAACGACTATTTGCCCGGCGCCATCGCTAACGACTAACGTCTTCAAAGCAGGAGCATTGCAGAGAGCCTCTTTAAAGATTGCCATAGCTTTCTTTTCCTCAGTCTCCCATTGAAACTCGATGTCCTTCTGCAAGATTCGGAACAGGGCGCCTGCAACTACTGTATATTGGGGATCCATATTCGATACCATGTGCAAAGTCGTAAAAATGCCCTGCACTCGGCACGGTTCTCGCAACGGGGCCAATTCCACACCTTGTCGATCTTGGACGCTTGTGGCCACCTTCGTGCTTGCCCACAGACAAACCCGACTACTTTTACCCCGTTCCAGCACCAGTCGGAATTCTCTCCGGAAATGGTGGCTCCAGCTCTCTCTACATCGGCAAGTACGTTATCGAGGTTCTGGAGGTGTTCCATAACAAACCTTCGAACTCCAGGCAACCCTTCCACCTCCTCTTCTCTGTACTGACTCTTTGGGCCTTTCACTCCGACATCGTCGACGAATATTTCCGTGATTGATCCCAGGTGAGCGTCCAGTATTTTCCGAGATACTCTGACAAATGCTGATACGGAATTGGTAGCTCCGTGTACTAGTCTGGTCGGCCGATACAAGCCTTGCGTAGTCTGGAAGGCCATATAGTCCCGGCTATCCTCGTGCAACCTTTTTTGGTCGTACCCAGGGTGCAAATCAATCAGTGAAGAAATGGGCAGTCAGGCGAAGGCATCAGTAAACTCTTCGACGTTAGGCGGTATGCCAGCGTCTTCCAGGGTATGCCGATTCGTGCTCACGGCAGTGATGATAAAGCGGTACTTCCCATTCTTCTTTGGAACTAAGAAGTGAGCATTCCTGTAGGGGCCCCAAGCGGGCTCGAATAGGCCCTGCCGGACAATCTCTTCTATCATTTCTTTTTCCACGGGAATGACATTCTTCGGTATGCGGAATACACGATCCTCCCAGACCTTATGACCGGACTCCAATCGGATACGAGGGGGTTGCTTGACATTGTCGCCGATCGTTCCCAGTTCCTCCCATGTCCATGAGAGAGCGTATTCTCTATTCGATAGCATACCCAGGAGGGCTTCCTTTTCCTTCGGCCATAATATGCTCCCTATCTGTACCTCTCGTAATCTCTCAGGTGTCAGCATTCCGCCTCTTGCTCCATGGGAGAAAGTGGGAATAAACCACTAGTCCCAGGGGCCTGGTATTAGTACGGCCCGAGTGATAGCTCTTCCTCTCCAGTCGAGTCCGGCATCTGGTATACTTCCATCTGACAAGGGAACAGGCTTCACTTTCTGGGCAACACATTTGTAGCTGGCGCGCACCCAGGCTGCTTTGGTGTTTTCGTCTTGGTTGCACTTCGCCGAATCAAGGTACGAGGAAAAGGGTTGTACTTGACTAAGTTCAGGAGGAATGAGATTTTCAGGAACACACGCAAAAGCTGCGGATTCTCTCCCGGTTACCCTCCTTTCCTTCACCAGAGCCTCTTCTCCCATCGACCACCCTGCTTCTACCATCCTCCTATCCAACTCTCCGACTACCAGTCCTTCCTCCTCTTCCCACTCATCCTCCCAATTCACAGTTCTTCCCATTAGCTTCCTTACCTTCTTCGATAGCCCCCTTTTTGTAACTGACTGTTTTCCTTCCTTTTTGAACATTTCCTGCTCTTTCCCGCCGTATAATCCTTCCACTTTCGCTGCAAGCGCCCTATTCCTATCAACCAACTTCTTTTCTTTTCCTTTTCTACCCTTCAAGACGTTCTCATTCCCATCTTTCCTCCCAGAAATGTCCAACGTCTTTCCTTCGTAGTGCCGGGCTCTATCCTTCCTAGTTGCCCTTACTTTAACCAGGCTTATAAGTTTCCCGAGTTGCTGGCAAATCTGTCCCTCTTGTCTCCCGGAAAGGTAGGGACAAACGTCACCTGCTCTGACACATCGATGGCTGAGATGGTGATCTCGCAACTGCCATCGTGCTGGTTTCTCTCACACTTCCGAGCGTATGTTTCCCAGGGGCGACCCATGAAAACCTGCTCTGATCTGGATCTTGCTAAAAAGATAGGCACGGGAATGACGATATCATGGAAGTTGACGGGCATGGACTCTGCCACCTTCGACAAATCAGATTGATGGCCATCGGCAGTGATCATCTTCCAGTTGGCACGTTTTCACCCGATGTTCAACTCCCTGGAGACTTCTTCAATCATCACGCAGATCGCAGATCCGCCATGGATGAGCATGGCAAGATCTTGTCGGTGTATGTTTGCGACGACGGTTGGAGAGGCCCTGGCGTAGCGGAATTCGGTGTATCCTGCGAGATCTTTTAGGCCGGAGATGGCAGAATCATGAGCGATTCCGATTTTCTTCGGTGCAGCCGGGGTCCTGGCTGTAACTCGTTTGTCCTTGGGAACTGATATCGTTTTAGCCTTTGGTAGCAGTCCGAGGGTCAATTCGCCGGTCTCCCACACCTGACGGGCCAGGATAGTGTAATCTAGTTGGCTGCTACCGAGGACTTCGTAGTTTCCAGTATCCAGGGCCGGTAATTTCTTTCGCGGCACTTTCGGAGCTTTTGCGGTCTTTGGAGTCGTGTTTTCGATGGAGTCCGCATTGGCTGGTTGCTTGCTGAATGCTACCGCTTTCCTGATAGTTCGCTGTTCCTGGTTACTAGCACTCGTTGAGACCTCCGGAACCTCTTCCTCGATACGTGCCCATATGTCATCACCCCTTGTCACCTCATCCATCCTCTTCCGTCTCTCGTCCACGAAGGCAGATCCTGCCTGCGTGCGCACGACTGCCGAACATTGTTCCCTCTCTTGCTCGTCTCAATGCGCGTCTCTCTCCTCCTCCGTCTCGTTCTCCTCCTCTTCCTCCACACTGCTGTCACCTTGCCCCTCTTCATACTCTTCATCCTCATCGCTCAACTCCTCGATATGGTCTTCGTTACCTTCTTCCTTACATTCCTTAGCTGTAGACCGACCAGAGTAGTACCCGTCGATTTCCGACAGCTGTCGGGCAATCCCTGAACGAAACGCAGTCACCTGAGCACTGGCCCTCTGAAACCGCTGAGATCTTGCAACATGCTGCGGCTGAGGCGGCTGTGGTGCAGCCGTAGTGGCAACTCCTCCTCCCTGCTGCCCTTGCCGAGCTACCTCCCGGGCGTACTCCCACATTGACAAAAACCTTCTCTCCGGTTCATATCCGGATATCTCACCTCCATTTCCTCCTCTTGGTCCTAAGGTCAGTCTTCCACGATCATTAAGGTGGACTATCCCTTTTTCCTGGTCGGTGCGCACATCGGGACAAAACGTGCGGATGTGTCCTAGTTCATCGCACTAGATAGAGGGTCCTAATCCTTGCTTTGGATATTGCTGGTAATTGGGTCCCGGTCGGTAGTAAGTGGGTCCCGTGGGTGCATTCGGAGGTGGGAAGTTCATTGGTGTGTGCTGAGGTGGATGGTTGGCTTGGATGGCGTACGCCCTGGCAGTCTGGTAGCCTCCGTATCTGGGCTCATTTGCTTTGCTCAGCTGGAAGGTCCAAGGCTCAAAAGCCTTCATCATATTGTCCATCGTTGTGTTGATCGTATTTTCGGCCTTAGCGATGGTAATTTCCTGCGTGGCTTGCACTGGGACTGGGGTCTCTTCGTTAGGGATTGCCGGAAGGTTCACCACTACTGGCATCTCCGGGAGCGGAACTCCAGCTGGGAGTGAGTAAGGAGAGACTCCCGGCGCAGTACGTGCTCCTTCCGAATCCAGGAGGGCGAGGGCATCGGCGGTCGCACATTTGTCGAGGGCATACTTTCGGAGTTTGTCGTATTTGAACGTCGAGGGGTCTCGGGGATCTAGTTCGAGTTTCATTATCGCTTTTGCTCTGAAATCTCTTGGGAGGGCTCCGAGCAACATTTCCACTGGTGAGTACTCGGCCAAGGCTCCCTTGCTGATCATAATGCGGCTGATGTTGTTGTAGGCGAGGAAAAAGGCTTTCAGGCCGATGTTCCCACGTTCGAGCTGGTCCCGGCATAGTCGCTCCAAGTACGACCTCGTGTACATGTAGACTCGGCTGACGGCGTGCCGGAAGGCGTACTTCAGCTCCTCTTTCAATTGCACCCAGTCCTTCGTCAGATATCCGTTCATCATCTTGATTGTTTCCTGGATCGTCTCCACACAGTAGTACGGGAATGTTGCGATAACATCTTCGGCCGCCGGGTCGGTCCTGGTGCGAGAGGAGAGGCTCTCGCACGCATCGATGAATTTTGTGACGTCTGCTCCTCCGAAGACTGGGGCGCCCACGGCGCGCCGCAGTGGCATCTGCTTCTTCTCCCTCGCGATGGCGAGGGCCAAGGACTCGATGAATTGCCTTTGATCGTGTGCATGATTGGGCGATGCGTTGGCAGAAGGTTGAGAGCTGGGCGAGGATCCGGCCTGACTTGAGGGTCCAGCACTGGAGGAAGAAGTACGGACACTGGGACCAGCAGCAGAAGTGGATCCGGAGTGTTCTGTTGACATCTTGTGTGTAGTTGTTTGGAGGTGGGATGGTGGATTAGGTGGTGAATTGGCAGTAATTGGTGATCTAAGGTCGATTGGTAGTTTGTGAGTTTTGGAAGGGGGGTTAGGTCAATTGACGCTCTTTGTGAGGTGAGCTCTTTGTTTCGTTCCTTTCTTAGTCCAGCTTCACCACCTCTCACGGTCATCTCCCTTAGCTTCCTGCGAAGTTGTCTAACGTGTTCTATTCCCGGCGACTTCCCCCCTACGACTAGTAGTATCCTCATTAGCACTTCTCACACTCTTACTGGCATCGTTGATTCCTTTTCTTAGTATTCCTTCGGATCAGTGTCATCCTTAGTGCGGGGTTGGCGTCCTTCCTTCGCTTGTGTTGTCTCGTCCCGGTGTTAGGTCGGTGCCTTTCGCCCGTTGTTAGTTCGGCGCCATTTCCTTAGTGTTCGTCCCGTTATTACGTTGGTGCCTTTCGTCCGGTGTTACTTCGGTGCCACTTCCTCGGTGTTTGTCCTGGTATTAGGTCGGTGCCTATTTCTCGCTGTTTGTCCCGGTATGATGTCGGTGCCTGTCGCCCCGGTATGAGGTAGGTGCCCCTCGTCCCGGTGTTAGGTAGGTGCCTTTCAACCCGTCTGCAAGGTCGGTGGGTGTCGTCCCGGTATGAGATTGGTGGCTTTCGTCCCGGTGTTTGGTCGGTGTCTTTCATCCGGTCTGCGAGGTCGGTGCCTTTCGTCCCGGTATGAGGTCGGTGCCTTTCGTCTGGTGTTAGTTCGACGCCATTTTCTTAGTGTTCGTCCCGGTATAAGGTCCGTGCCCTTCTCATTAGCGACGTCAATGTACCCAGCTTACCGGATCCGGCGTTCCAATCCGACATTGTTAGTATCGTCCCCTAGTTGCTTCTCTCTATATTTGCCTGTATCAGCTAGTAGGAGTCTTTCCCACCATTCCATACTCAGCTTTCGGGACCAGAGATCCGCGTTTGGGCTCCATTTGTGGTAACACGGCTAAGCCAGAGGACAGAGAGCCCATCGTCGACACTCCGCCGCACCTCTCGCGGCATCCAAAAAGGAATTCGTGAGAAAGAGCGGTTTTGGCTCGAGGAGCGTAAGAAGACGGTGAGACGGTATGATATTACCCGGCTACGAGGATCAACCCAATTGCTCGGATCCACACGATGTCTCGGAAAGAGCGAGTGAGATCAAAAGATGCGAAAGATGGAGTGTGTCAATCGTTGTATGATAAGATGGTATGAGATGAGATGATGCGAGATAAGATACACGATGCGATGCAAGCTATCTACCCCGGGGTCTCCCGAATATATACCCCCCGTCACTCCATCCATCTCCGCCGCCCCTGATCCCAGTATGCCCCCGTCGCCCAGTCCGTCTCCATCGACCCTGTATCTCCGTACACTCGCCGTAGCTCAGTCCTCCACCAACCTGAGTGGCGGTGGTGGTGAGACACGGATTTTCCCGCCACAACGTCTCCAATTTCCGTCACCAATGTCAAGGAAGATTAAAATTCCCTGTTGTTCAGCCACGCTTCTGCCCAGTCCTCGAATGGTGGTCGCCCAGTGTTCAGATAACTCAACACCTGGTATTCGATACTCTCGAGTTCATAGAATCTCAAGACCGATTGCTAGCTGTGGGTTAAACGAGCTCCTTCCAGCAGAATAAGAAAATCTCCAAATCACACGACACACTGTTGTTGAGCGTATTCGTATTGTGACAAGGACGCTCCAGACATATGTTGCCTGATCACGGAGGTGTATAAGAGGAGCAATTGTTTATAGACTTACATGTACAATTCGTAACAATATTTTAAGATCTTCTTTGGTGTTTCTGATTGTTGACTCCAGATGACTGCTTGAGCTTGTTCTTATCATTGCCGGAGCAATGCCATCTCTTTATAATCGTCTGCGAGGGCTTGCACACCCAGACCTCGACGCTAAGACTATACTGATAACTGATATGTATTACGTTAATGAGGTATTAAAGCTTCATTGCTCCTGATAAGCATCAGGCATTCATGGCACAATTTACACGTCATGGAGTATGTCAGATGAAACATGAACTTACGCATCTCGCAATTCTTGAGCCAGTGGTTGGAACATCTGGCGATCCTCGTCGCCAGTGCGTATTGCAAATTAATGGGTCACCTTACAGCTATTCGGCTTTGCATCATAGATTTAATTGGCGACCAACTGATACTATTCCAATGAAGATTCTGATGCGTCAGCTCTTATAGCTATAAGAGTCTGACGTTGCGATCCATACCAACCCAAACCGATGGGCCGGGTTGCTTCCGGCCTTAAATCACCTGCCGACGTCATAAATCTCTCAGTCAAATCATGCTTAGGTCGAGAGGATTTACTTTGACCATGGAGTGCCTAGATTCCTCTTCTGGCCTACGGCAATGAGTGAAGGATACGAATTACTCGCATATTGACTAATGACTGCTGTGTCCGTGCGGACAAGTGCTGCTAGTTTCGGAAATAATGCATGTGGTAGGAAGATATGCGCACGGCTGATAAGGAATATCCCCCAATGGCGACATAGTGGCATTGTCTTAAGTGACTTTGCTAAGTCATGGCTTATCATATTGACAGGCGACTCATGTTTATCCCTGCTAAAGGACATTTCACTGGCCAACATTGACAATGTCATGAATAGGTGTTAGGCACATCACGTGACTTGAACAAGAGGAACTCCATGACATGTATTCATTTGACCATCGTAAGTACTATTATCGCTGTTAAGGGAGAACCCCTAACAGTGTAATCAGTTTCGCAGCAGTTATTATCACACTGATTTCAGTTTACTTTGCATCCTATCGAATTATCTTAACCTTGAAACAATTCCCAGGTTATGGAGCATGTTTTCGACATTGTATGGGGATGGTCCAAGATGAAGGAGATGTGTCGGTGATCTTGTATGCAATGAATGTATCAGTGTTAGCCGGTGGAGGTAGGCATGGTGGATAGTCCACATACATTCGGCAGTGGGAGCACACATGGCTTGGTTGTGCAATGTCTCTTGACATTGATGATCTTCTGATTTTGTTTGGGCTGTTCTCAAGCTGTGCACGTTCAGTTATCAGTTGTGGTCCTCTCACTGACACATCATCACACTGTGGAATGAATGTGGGCCAGACTGTGATGCCACAGTCATGACTCAGGGAGTATTTGAGGACGCCAGGTGGGTTGTTGATATTTGGTGGCAGGGAGACATTCAGGAATGCTGCTGGTTGCATTTGAAGAGCCATTGTAGAGTGAGCTTGAGGTAGACACAGGGAAGTGCGCAATTGATGGGACAGTGGTATGTGCTTTGGTTGCGGCTGTTTGGCTCATCTAGTTTCTCATTGCTGAAGTGGACTTCACAGTTGAACATCGCACAGTGGAAGGGAGTGCTATCATGATTTGGAGACCATCCACCTGATTGCCGGTGATGGGATCTGATTGAGCTAATACATAGCACTTGCTGTGGCGAAATGTAGATGTGAATCTGCATGTGTCCAGATGATTGAAGGAAAGAATCGAGAGACAGGAATTAGGCGTGTAGTGGGTACTGAAATTTTACACCTGTGAGACTTTATTGAGTAAACAGTAGCTTCCTGTCACTCACCTATCTTCCGTAGAATTATGATTAGCAATAGTTCCCAATTCCTGGTTTGTTCACGAGTCCAGTTCCAACCTGCAACCAGACCCTTGGAATGAGTTTCACTACGGGAAAACCCAGACTGCTGCAATTGGGCTGGTTTTAGCTCCAATCACCCAGCATATCAACCGCCCAAATTTGCCCCACATTAACTATCTGAGTACTGATTGTATTTTGGTATGATCAATAAGTAGATTGTGCTGTTTTAGCCGCCCTTTCTCCTCCCGGTTCCAGATTTGTGATCAAACCAATCTGAATTGGGTCACTGTTGAAGACCTGGGGATATCGCATACAATGTCATGCCATTCGACAGCGATTCAACCAATAATGAATCTATTGCCAACTAGTAACAAGGAGGTGACAGAGAAGAATAAACTGGACAATCTACATATCGATTAGTTAACAATATAATCAGAACTCATATAAGAAGTTAGATCGACAGATCTGCCAAAGTTGTAGGAACTGTAAAATGCAACTGTGGTCTGCTTAGAACTTGCCCAAAAGCCTGGAATGTGAGGTCCCGTCCTGGTATGAACACTTCCAAGGAAGAGCGGGCAAGGTGGTCGGTCTGGTATGGAACCATATTGAATGGTTTTTCAAGTCAAAACCGAAGCAGCTGGCCAGTTTCCCGGAGCTGTTGACACCTCAGCATGATCAAGTTTCGTCAGTGGAAGCCTCCAGTAGTGTCTGAGACAATTTGGAGTGCAAACTGGGATGTGTCAACTTCGCGAGAGTATCTGACCCGAGCTGTGCATTCCTGCCAGCGTTCAGAATCACGAGCAGTACTGGGAAGAATTTAAGGTCCACCAACGACAAGGTTGGGAGAACCTCGGAGCACCGGTGCCATGTCTGCGCGCAGGTCGATCAGCAACGACCCGATTTTCCGTCAGAAACACGCGGGTGTTCCGGACGGCTCTGAAGGCTCCGATGGAACCTGGCACGCTTTCACGGAGAATTACACGCTACCCTTCGCCCAGGCGACGGGTCGGGTGGCAAATGTACCTCCTGTACTTGGTGGTGACGTATATGCATCATCAGAACGACACGTGTGTTACACTCTTCGCAGGGGCTGCAGTTATGCTGAAGCCGTTTACAAAATGCCTGGCGATCGACGACAAGCCTGGGAGCACCTCGAATCACACTCTTGTATTCAGTTTGTATTCTTATCTATGTATCTATGTGGCAATGTATCTATATACCTACCCATCTACACACGCTATATCTGGACTGGCTGCGGTCAGCCGAATATATACTCCCCATCACCCTGTCCACCTCCGTTACCCCTGTATCTCCGTACAACCGCCGTCGCTCCTTGAAGATATACTTGATCGAGCGCGTTTGAGATGCACTTGGAGACTGGGATTGAGTGAACTCAGAGATGCACTTGGAGGAAGGGATCGAGCGAGTTTGGAAATGCGCTTGGAGGCCATGATCGTGCGAACTTGCAGGCCATAATCGAGCGAGTCTCGAGATATAGTTGGAGGCCGTGATCGAGCGAGTTTGGAGATACACTTGGAGGCCGTGAACGAGTGAGATTGGATGAGTACTTGGAGGCGGCCGATGGACGGTGCGCTGGGACTCAATTCAGCAGTTAGTTAACTCGCAACCATGGGAATGTGACAATGTCACTTTACCTTTGGAGTTCTTATGGAGAACTGGCTGGTGGCGGTCGATCAGTAGGGAGGTATGCCGGAAGCTGAACCTACATTCAGGGGTCAAGTCGAAATCGTGAGAATGAAGGGATGTCAGACAATCTTAGGTGTATGCTATACTCACTGTTAACTCATGATCATGGCATGGAGAGATAGAGAGGGATGAATTAACTTTGTGTTCTGCGATGATGGTAGAGTTGTGGACAAGAAATAGAGAGATGGCGGATGAAGATGACAACGATATGGAGGATACGAGCGGCTATGAGAAATAAGGAGTCCGGCTTGCCTGATTGGGTTTAGAAGACCTTGTATCGGTGTAATTACACGCCGGATCCGGACTCGTACCTGCTGTATCGGGGATGGTCAATTGACTCACACACGAAATTCTCTTAAGTGCCAGTTTCTCATGATGATTTCCCCCATCTCTTCTGATCTCTCTCTTTCTTGTGCTCAACTCTACCATCACCTAAGAACATGAAGTCAAGTCATCCATCTCTATCTCTCCATGCCATGATCATGACTTGACACCGAGTACTGTATACATCAAGTACAGCATCATTCCAGGATCGACAGTCTCCCACACCCATCCAGTTTCTCATCTCTCGGCGGATGTCGTTGTACTCAACTCTCTACCTTCCCACAATTACAAGTTCACCAATGAATAGAGTCTCAGCTGCCGTCGCGCCTCCCTCCAAATCGACCACTTCCAAGTACTCCTCCAATCTCGCTCGATCATAGCCTGCAAGTGCATCTCCAAAGTCGCTCAATCACAGCCTCCCAGTGCATGTCTGAGTTCACGATCATGGCTTCAAAGTGCATCTCCAAACTCGCTCGATCACCGCCTCCAAGTTCATCTCTCCACTCGCTCGATCACGGCTGCCATGTACATCGTTAAAGAGCGACGGCTGGGGTACAGAGATACAGGTGTAACGGAGGTGGACTGAGCGACGGGGAGTTAATACTCGGGAGACCCCGGGGTAGATTGACATCATCTCATTTTCATCTCATTTTCATCTCATCTGGATCCACACAATTGCGTGGATTCTCACGGCCAGGCAGTGTCATATCTTCTCACTTTGTTCCTAGGCTCCTCGAGCTAGAACGGTTCTTTCTCACGTATTCCATCGTGGCCAGATTGACCGTATGTATATATATAGAGATAATTAAATAATGCATGCCATAGTATATGGTAGCGAATCTGGTGACTGTAACAAAGACGAATATGATATAACAAATACCTTGTGCTTATGGCACCCTAGGAACCACTGCTTTGAGAATATGGCACCAAGTCTCACGCAGCTCTGCGCAGCGATCACAGCTGCTTCAACATTTGACTATCCTAATAGTCAAATCTCGTAGCGTCCTGAATGCACCTCCATGACTGCAGGTGCTTTCAGGAGCATCTGAGAATGCTCTTGCAGAGACTGAGGAAGAAACAGTGAAACTGCGATCGGAGGGAGATGTGTAACGCGACGCGTGGTATTGAAGCTGGGTGCGGAGTAATCCGCCACCGGGGTGTCTCTGACGGCTCTGACGCAGCACGTCCACTCTGACGGAGCTACTCCGCCCTGACCGAAATGTTTTCTGCTGATGTCACATGACACCAGAGTGGTCTGGGAGAAATATCTTGCTTGCGAATGCTGCTGGTGCGCCTGGAGATCTTAGCTACAACTGTAATGGATGTGTCATTTTTGCGCAGTTAGGGTTGCCGGGCGGTCACGTCAAAGTGTCCAGCTCTGCGTAACCTGCAACCAACTATTGACATATCGCTGGAGACTTAACTCCATACTGAACATCTTACCACTCACTTCTACACTTGACCCCACTCGCGTTGGTGTGCAATCCTATATCATACAGTATCCCCATACTGTGGAGCGGTGGCGGATGAGGCCTAAAACTAGTTTCCGTTTTTCAAAGATTAGTTACATTTTACTCACAACATCATGCGAATTTGCATCTCAAATTCACGCGTCGCGACACACACCAAATGAACAATTTCAGACAATTACCCTCCATGCCGGCAGAGTAAACTCAGGGATGCCAATTGAGTATGCCTACCACACGTGTGGGCATTGAATCCCTTTGAGCATCGCTCAGTGGAATCACCCTGATTATCAAGAGCCGCATCTTTGTACTACCAGACAACAAAATTCATGATGACGAGCCGGCAGAGACTGAAGGTCACGAGCAAGCCTGCCCTCCTGACGATGCAGATGAAGATGAAGACGACGATGATTCAACCTTACCAGATGGCGAGGATACTTGAGGCAGAGACAAGATCCTGTCCAAGTTCACCAAAGACAAACAAATGGAGATACTTGAACTGAACTGGTTGTGACTTAAACTCCAAATGTAAAAACAGGCCGATTCAAAAAAGGAGAGAACCTGAATGCTTGCAGAACTCGACTGCAGCCGAGCCATCGACAGACTGGAGAATTGTGGAAATCAGTCAAAGAATGTTGAGATGGTTGACACCTTACAGTAATACGGTGAGGCGAAATAGCTGGGTAAGTGTCTTGAAACATCACGATTACACTTTGCATCCCATAAGAACCTATTCCCAAGCGGCGATCGCTATGATGTGAAGTATGCAGCCTATTTTGTTGGCGCCAGGAATAACCACCCATATACGACTCCATGAGAGACTCAATATACTGATACATCTGAGTCGGCTAATGACCAAGGAGAGGCCAAGAACTGGTGTCGAGAGAATTTCGAACTCTTCGCGAACCAGCTTCAAAAGACAAATGGAAATCAAGACAGAGGTCTTAATTCAGCCACAAAAGCCATGCAGGAGTACCAGCAAATGCAAATCTAATCAGTCAGAATTTACGCAAACTGCTGGAACGCAAACTGGCGCAGAGCCAGCTGGAGCCTTATAACCCCCGAAGCGGTTCTATCCGACATTACCTGAGCGGGCCTGTGGCATGCACTCAAGACCAAAGGAAGACCTTGGATCTCTCGCGGCCAGGACAGATTCAACGCATTCGACCCACTTTTTGCCTATGTGGCAGCCTCGGTGTTCAAACCAGATGACAAACAGCACTGCGGACATCAGCAGCAACAAAGACAAGCAGGGGAGTCTCCGAAAGGCAGCGACAAGAAACATAATTTCCTACCCTCTATCTCTCAATCTGCGGAAAACACTACCAGTAATTGCAATAACTCCGGCACAGGTAATGCATTATCGGGCAAGTCCAACAAGTCCAGCGCAGCAGTCATGCCAACCTATCACCAGCACCATAGCTTTCAATGGAAACCTTCGAAAGCTGAGGGGGAATCTTGCAATGCGCCCTCAGCGGCAGTGGAGACTACAAAACATATCTTTGAACCAAATACAGCATGTCAAACTCACCTGATCATATTTTCTGAAATAGGTGTTGTTATGACCGCAAACAAGTTAAACGCCAAAAGTCATTTGACAAGGAGTAGTAAAAAATATAGTCTACCTCTCTCGATTCCTACCTGCATGGGAGAGGTTTGATGATACTGAGTTAGGATTAGCGAACTTGGGAAACCAAGTCATATTTGCGAACTTGGATAAGACACAACTGCACCGGATTGTCTTAAAATCCAGAGCCATTCTGGAAGGTCGGGCTGTGATGTCAAGTCAATACCTATGGGTCACAGGTTGACCGGATTCCGTACATAAAATCCATAGTCCTTGGACGAAACAATTATGGCACCCTATGGCGAGTCAAAGCACGAATTGACTGCTGCACAAAAACCATCTTTATCTCACCAAGCGTACTGGTGAATCTTGAATTGCCCCACAAACCAGCATTCACCTCCACTCAGGATCACAATGGCCAGGTGATGATGTCTAGAAGGGAGAGCCGAAAGGCAACTCTCTAGGTTCAGTATTTTGAACACATTCAACCAGTTGAGGAATCAGAGGTTATGTCATCCCAATCAAGGCATATGACCTAGTTCTGGGCTTGAAATGGTTTAAGGTGAGGAATCCGGAAATCGACTGCACCAATGGTCGATTGACATCCCTGTGAACACCAAATGGACCGCAACTGGCGACAATTCCAGAACCGCATCACCAAGCCATCTGGCAGAACGCAGTAAGGAAACCACAATCACTGAGCCTCGTCCGGATAAACAACCACATGGGGCGACTGCATTCAGTGACTGCTTTGCTCGTGAGGAAGTGGTTGAGGCATTCGCCATATGACTTGGAGAATGTCAAGGGTTGCTGGGAGATTCTCTAGAAGGCGTCACCCAAGGTGACAGAAACCCCATGATGGGGAATACGCGACCACAAGCAGTGGCAGTAGCTGAGGCAGAAGAGTGAGACTGTGACGGTGCTTGAATCACGGCTACCTGTTCGCCATGACAAGAAGGGAGAATTTTTATAACGGGGGTGATCCATTGTGACGAACCGTCTCATCCAGCTATCCTAGGTTGCCAACCAATCTCCGCTCTTACAAAGAATGCTACAAGGCAAACAAGGCTAATGAAAATAGGAATAGTCACACATAACGTGGAGATGGTAACAACAGATGATGGGGGTCACATTCCAGCACAATATCAAGAATTCTTGGAGGTCTTCAGCAAGGAAAAGGCGGAGACACTCCAACCGCACAGCACAATTGACCACACGATCAAGCTGGAACCCCAGGACACACTGCCATACACGCGGATCTACAATGTCTCAGAGTTCGAATTGACGTTGCTGAAGGCTTACATTGAAATGAACTGGACGAACAGCTTCATTGAATGGTCACCATCCTCGGCCGAAGCGCCGATCCTGTTTGTTCAGAACAAATTCAAAGGAGTACGGTTGTGCGTCGACTATCATGGTCGCAACCTAGGCACAGTAGACAATACATATCCCTCTCCTCTGATCTGAGAACTACTCGATCGAGTGCGCAAATCATGGAGATTCATTTAACTTAACATCCCAAACGCCGACTATCTCATCTGAATGCATGAGGGCAATGAGTTCGAGACTGCATTCTTAGACCCCTATTGTCTCTTCCAATCCCGAGTTATGCCCTTCGAGTTGGACAATGCACCAGGGAAATTTTTGGCTTCCAATGACAATTGACAATTGCCTTATATTGACGATTTCACCATGTGTTACGTTGACGACATACAGATGTACCCGGGAAATGAGAAGGAGTAGTGTTAGCAATGGTTCCGGGTTACCTGGCTGCGGTCCAGGTTTGGAACCGGACTGGATGGTCCAGTCCGGGTTGTTACCCGGAGGATAGGGGTACCCGTCAAGTTTGGGGACGGGTTAGAACCGGACCGCGGTTCCATTTTCAGTTCCTACAACTTTGGTTTCAATTCAGTATTTGAGTTCTGATCATATCATGACATCTTCAAAACGTAAATTGTGCAGCATTAGTCGCTCTTTCACCTCCCGGTTTCAGATTTGCGATCCGACTGATATTCGTTGAGTGGGTGTCGAAGGAAGGCGGAATTTAAGGGAAATTGGCGGGTTTTCGATCGCGACTCACCGAATACTTGTCGCATCGCAAATCTGAAAGCGGGAGGTGAAAGAGCGACTAACACTGCACAATCTACGTATTAATCATGTTGTGATACAATCAGAACTCAAATACTTAATTGCAGCAAGAAATGTTGAGTTTTGAGGAGCGGTTTTTGTGTGGAAACCCGTTGCAACAGTTCAGTTCCGGGTTGGAACCGGACCCGGAACCGACCCGGGAATTTGGACCCGTTGCTAACACTAATCTGAAGGAGCAACAAGACCATGTCCTATAAGTGGTGCAATGCCTATGGGAATTCAGGCTCTCTTGGAAAGCCGGAAATTGCCAGTTTGGAGTTCGGATTGTCAGCTTCCTCGGATTTTTATCAAGTCGGATGCAATCAGCATGGAGTCGGATCCCATAACCAGAATCGAAGATTGGCAGACCACGGAACCAGTTCACGATGAACCAGTGCTGCATAGTTTCACAACCTGCTACCGCAGATTCATTCGGAAAAGTGCAAAGGGGACTTTTCCCAAATCAAACTAGCTAAAAACACATGGCTCATGGAAGTGGGAATGGGCTTGGGAGTCCAAACTGAAATTTCGAAATCTCAAACCGGCCTTTACCGAAGCACCGTTCCTGAAGCATTTTCAAACGCAAAAACAGATCATTCTGAAGGTTCATGCAAGTCACTTCCCCATCGCTGGTATCCTTAACCAGTCGGACGGATTCGGGATTCTACGCGCAGTAAATATCTACTCTTGAACATGCCCCTCTGCCCAAACGAACTATGACACATACTACTGGGCACTTTTTGTGATTGTCGAGATAATGAAACTATGGAGACATTATCTCAAGGGCGCCGATGCCATGGTCCTGATCCAGTGCGATCACAAGAATCTCGAGTACTCCCAAACCTCTAATGTGCTCTCCCTATGATTGGCCAGGTGGGCGGAATCTCTATCCTCTCATGACTGTGTCATCAAGCCCTTGGAAGGAAAGAAGATCCCGGCAGATGGACCATGAAACAGTCACGACTACGAGATAGGCTACGAGAGACCCACCACGCGACTTCTGGCAGCTTTGCAACTATCCCTGTTGAACCGTACAATGTTCCAATTCAAGACATCAAAACGGCCCCGGCTATCGATATGTTGGCTGCGAATGTGGAACACCATTTTTGTTGGCACTCAAACCGTCGATGTTCCTGACCTGCAATGAATAGTTCAAATAGAGGAAGAACTGAGTAACTAATGGAAAGTCACTGCCGGAGTGATCACCTACGAAGGAACCATGTACGTACGAAAGGATGCCATGCTTCGCAACAAATCCATAAGTCTTGTCCACGACAACCCAGAATCCGGCCACTTCAGAGCTCTCAAAACCACCCTGTTAGTATTCCGAGATTTCCACTGGCCCGCTATGAACAACACCGTACCAAAATACATTGCCGGATCCAGAGTCAGCCACCAACTGAATGCGCCGCTGCAGGCCCATTGCAGCACAAACAAGATGCTAGCACCACCGTCACGACGTTGGGAAGGACAGACAATGACCTACATCTCGGACCTCCGTGAGTAAACCGTCTCAGGGTATACAGGAATCTTGGTACACATTGATCAATTGACGAAAATGACAATCTACCTCCCCTACTGGTAAGATTTCAACTCACCAGCGCGGCCAGAAATGATTCTCGAACACCTGATCTCCAAATGCGGCATCGCAGACAATATCGTTACCGATCGAGGGCAGGAATTTACCAGCGATTCAGGAACCGAGTTTGGTCTCACCTTGGTATTAACCACAGCCTGTCGACCGCCTTCCATTCACACACTGATGGCCAGATGCCACAGCCAAACCGGACCATGGAACTGTACTTGTGGGCCTTCTCCAACTACGAGCAGGTTAACTGGGTAGAACTGTTACCTTTGGCAGACGTTGGTAACAACACTTCAGTCCATCACTGAACGTGGATGATGCCATTCCAGACCAACTACCACTACCACCCGCCAATGCAGTTTAAGCCTCCAAAAGGCCCTGAAATATGAGGTCAGAAATACTAGTTGACACAACGGTATTGGGACTGGAAGAGAATCACCGACTTCTCGAGGGTAACTTATTCCAAGCCGATGTACAGCAATCAAAATACGTGGGCGAAAACGACCGGACATTCGAAATCTGGAATCAAGTGCGCCTCCCAACTCGACACTTCTGAACCACAAGACTATTTATGATACTTGAGTACAAGCGAACTGGACCATATACAGTAAGTATGATTATCAATAAGAATCCATTCAAACTAGACTTGCCAAAAACAATGCAGAATCACAATGTCTGTCATGTGTCGCAGCTCGATAACTACACACTGCTGGTGGTTGGACAACCATCGTCGGAACCACATCCAGTAATACTTGATAATTCGAAGGAATGGGAGGTTGAATGGATTTTTGACTCTACGCAGTGTTAACGGAAACTACACCACCTTATTCAGTTAGCTGAGTCAAACGACATACGCACGACCTGGGAGCCGGTTGAAAACCTCGAGAATAGTTGTAAACTACTTGACGGGTTCCACCGAGACCACATGAACTAGCTGCGGGGATCAGGGTAGTCGGATCTTGGAGTTGAGGACTTGACGGAATGACGTTTTGGAGGCTTAGGTTATTTGGGAATTTCCTTTTCTATTTCATTTGTTGGGGCCAGGTCCAGTACAAATGGTGTCAGCACATGTTTTACCACATCCGGAAATCTAGTCAATTGGAGGTGGAGTTTCCCCATGCACCCGATGGTCACCCAGGACAATACTACTCAGGAGTGGGACTTCCAAGGTTATACAAGTGTGTATACGTGTTGTTGGTTGTGTTCTAATTTTACATAGCTCTGTGGGAGATCTGCCCTGAAGAGGGAGAGGATGCAACGTTGTTATCAAGTATGCGTGGTTAGGGTTGCCGGGTGGTAACATGAGGTGACCCGCTCAAGATATCTTACACCCGGTTATGGACATTGTGAATGAGACTTCGCTCCGTATCGAATATCATTCCACCGGCTTCTACACATCATTCCACTCACACCCATGTGGAACTGCATACCATTTCATTTCCCTATACTCCCGAGCGGCGGCGTATGCGCCCTTACAACTACTTATCATTGAATGCTGTTTAAAACTCATGTATTTAGTTGGTATTCTCATCTATGTATCTCTGTATCTATATTGCTACACATCTATACATCACATATCTCAACTGCCTGCAGGCAGTGCTTAAGATCAATTTAAGATGCATCTGAAAATCATTCTCAAGTAAACTCAGAGATACACTCTGTGGCCTTCGTCTTATGAGTATGGAGATCTACTTGGAGGTGGTACTCGTGAAAACTTGGGGGTCTGTAATCGGGAAGGTTTAGAAATAGAATTGAATGCAAGGATGGAGCAAGTTTCGAAATCCACTCAGAGGTCGTGCTTGAGCGAATTTGGAGATGCAATTGGAGGCCAGAATAATGTGAGGGTGTAGACGCACCTGGAGGTAATGATCGTGCAAACTTGGAGGCTGTAATTGGGTGGGTTTGGAGATGCACCTGGAGGCCGTAATCGATGGAGTTTGGTGATATACTTGGAGGAAGTAATGGACGAGATTGGATGCTGTACTTGTGCGAGTTGGGGATGGACTGGGAGGCAGTAACCAAGCGAGTTAGGACGAGTACTGGGAATCAGTTGATGGATGGCGTGCTGGCTGCTCAAAATGTTTTTCTCACATCTTAAACTTGCAAGCGGGGGAATGAAACGAGGTGACTTTGCCAATCAGCTCTCATGGAGAGCGGCTGATGGTGGTTAATTGTTTCGGAAGGCACACTGGACACTGAAGGGACATTCACAGATGGACTTGTGATTATGAGAATGAAGGTAACAAAAATAATCTTGTGTGTATGCTGTATTTGGTGTCAACTCATGATCATGACATGGAGAGATTGAGAGGGATGACATAACATTGTGTTCAGCAATGATAGTAGAGTTGTGGATGAGAAACAGAGAGATGTGGGATGAAGATGTTAACAATGTGGAGGATTACAAGGGGATATGAGAAATCCGGGGTAGAACTTGCCTGGGTGGGTTGGGATGAGCACATTTTGGTGTTGATAGACTCGGCATTGGGTCGCGTACCTGCAGTATTGGGGATCGTAAATGGATTTACACATGGAATTGTCTTATATCACAGTTTCTCATGATGTTATCCCCTATACCCTCTTGTCTCTCTCTTTCTTGTTCTATATTGTACCATCACCTAAGAACGAGAAGTTGAGTGATCCCTGTCTATTTTGGCATGCCATGATCGAGAGATAACACTGAGTACAGCATACACAGAGTCATCATACACCGAGTACAGCATACACTAAGTACTACATCCTCCGCATCCTGCATCATAACAGAGCACTCCATACAACACCTACTACAACATTCCATGATCAACTGGCTCCCACATCCAGCCAGTCTCTCATCTCTCAGCACACCACGTTGTACTCAATTCTCTGCGTTGACACAATCCAAGTAAACGAATGAATAGTGTCCCAGCACCTGTGGTGCCTCCCTCCTGAACTACCTCCTCCAGTTTGGCAGCCTCAAAGTAATCATTCTATCTTGCTTGATCATGACCTCCCTGTACATCTCCATTATTGCTCAATCACAGCCTCCAAATAGATCTGTACACTGGCACAAGTCAGGTCTCGAAATTTGCAACATTACCGCCAACCACTCCATTTCCAATCTTGCTTGAGCATAGCCTCCAACTGCATCTCCAAACTCGCTCTATTAGAGCCTTCAAGTATAACTCTGAACTGGCACAATTTCGGCATCCAAGTCAATTTCCTAACTTGCTCAAAAACGGCCTTGGAGTGCACCTCTAAGTTCACCCAATCACAGTGTGGTGAAACGGTGGATCTAGAAGGCAGACAGCTCTATTCAATACTCCGCCGCACCTCGCATGATCTCACAAGGGAATGTATGAGAAAGTCTATTTCAAGCTCAAGCAGCGTAAGAAAAGGGTGGGCAGAAATGCATCTATACCCGGCCAACATGAATCACATACATTCTGTGGATCTTTGTACACTTGGCAAGAGTGTGTGATCATCAACAAGTTTTATGGATGTACAGGAGCTCGGCAAGACTTCATGGGACAAGCGGCTGGGAAACATAGACTATATATTACATGTAATGCAAGGATGTCTATCTATCCCGGGGTCTCCCAAACATATATTACTTGTCGCTGAGTTTATCTCTGTTATCCCTGTATCTCCATATGGATATATGTAGAGAGACATAAACAATATATGCCTTATTACGATGTAGTGAAGTTTGTAAGTGTTACCATGACCAATATGATCAATGGATTGGCTAGTTGTTATGGAACCCTAAGAACTACTGGTGCGAGAATATGGCACCAAGTCTCCTGCAGAGCTTGTGCGGCAGCTTTCGAACTCTCCCACAGCCCTGCACAGTGGTCTCAGAAGCTCAAACTTTGACTACCCTGATAGTCGAATCTTGTAGTATTCATAGTACACCTCCATGTCTGAAGGTACATTCAACAGCACATGAGAATGCTCTTGAAGAGTCTACGAGCACTTTGCAAAGCTTCAAGTGGGGCTGAGAGATTTTGGAAGTACTATAAAGAAGTGACAAGGGTTGTTGGAGTATGTGGGAGGTTGGACTTTACCTTGGGGACCGAATTACATTGTTCTGATGTGCCAGAGCCTCAATTGTGCCTGGTAATTCAGGATATGACAAAACACACTGGGCCATATTTCCGGGAGACAACGATGGCTAGCAGGAGTATTTTACAATCGATAATATAAACAAAGAAACCCGCAGCAAGCCCAAAAGGTTTGCATTCATTCATCATGGTCTGATACCTAATGTGTCAAATGAAGCTATATATAGTGATCAGTAATTGCACTGTGCAGATGGAACAGTGCTGTCTGCACTTGGGAATATTTATCTAGGTGGCCCTAGCTTGAAATGGAATTGTGCCCATAGCTTCTAGAGACAATGTTACCGTCTTTAGCTGCCTCTGTCAGGTATTATCCAGATCAAGCCATGGTTGCACAAGCCTTCTATGGCTCTTGCCCGATTTGTGAAATTGTTGAAGTTGGTTAAGTGTCGCGTTGAGTATTTCGACACCTCAATTTCCCAAGAAATCTGCATGTTCACTTGCAGCATTTGGATGAAACTAACACAGATGTTCTGTGTACACTTATTCTTTATCCAATCCACAACCAGTTCTGGCAATACCCTCATAGAAATGTCCATCACCTGTTGCAGCCTGATGAATTGGATCAGCTCCTCTAGGGTTCAATTAAAGACTTATTGCACTGGGTACTAGAATTCTGGAAAGCTAGAAAAGTCATGGATCAATTTGATATTTGATTCACATTAGTACCATGATATCCAGTTCTCCAGTTCTCCAGCTCTTCCCTGAATCTTGCCATTTGTTGAAATCTGCTGCTGGCAGGGAAATTATATCCAGGGGACGATCAGAACACTGGAAGTGAAGTGCTTCCGAAGTAGTTAGTGATGCCGGAATATTGGGCAAACAGCGGCGGAAAAAACCTTTTATGGCATGGCGATGGATGCCATGGGGGCATTATGTGAATAATCTCCATCTGTCAGCCAACAACATCACTCTGATCTATTCCTCACACCACCAGATGGTGGATAAAAGCAATTTTCCAAAATAAAGGATTGTGTTGCAGCAGTGAAAATATCGAAGACTGTGCAGAGCAAAGTGGATAACCTGGTGGCAACAGATTCCAATCAGTTACGAGAACAAAATATTCATATGATCCTGCTTGTATTGGTGATGCAGCTGTGTGGGCCTGAACCTGTTGATATATCAAAATGCAGCCAAATGTCATGTGCGCATGAATAGAGGCCACAAACTAGCAACGGGGTGATTGGAAGCTGATCATCAGAGGCCAGTTGCACAATTGGATCACGATATCGAGCACGTTACACCTGCTAAGTGCAAACAGGTTGATACATTATTGCAATATCATGAGCAACAACTTGTGCAGGAAATCAGGACTACAACAACTGGTCCATGATGTACAATGGCCACAAAACTTGCTAAATTGAAATCTGCTGTTGAACAAGAGGCTTGCAAGGTGGAAAATATGACCACTGACAACATTGTTCAATTTCAGGTCAATCTATCAGATGATCAGTCTGGAGCCACAGTCTGCACTATCGCTGAAATTCATCGTTTTTGAATCAGCATGTGGCAGGTTCTCATTGTATTACTTTGATTGACAAGATGCAGTTCATACACAAAATCTGGATGTGTTCGGATAGCTGTGAATCTTGTTGCCAGACACACGGCATTGATGCACTCCAGAAGACTGTTAACCTAGGCATAATTCATTTCGGATATTCATATATGCATTTCATTTGTCATGCATCACATTCAGTTCAGCGAGTTGGTTCTGTCGACAATTTCTGTTATGTTCTATGTGGACAGCCTCATATGGGCAATCAGCCAGAGCCATACTGCTCTACAAACAAAGTCAATTATACTGAACAGATGTTCAAGTACATTGACTAGTGTACCAGTTTTGACTATATGGAGGACACACTGTCATGGCTTGCCCTTGAAGAGTGGTATGATATTGACTTGGCAAAAGGGTTGAAAGTATTGTCATCTGGCAATACACAGCGAAATATATGTGAAGTTCATCTTTCAAACAATGAGTAATGTCAGGATTAGTTATTTCTACCTCCTCTATCACAACAGATACATCATTTCGGAGAAACTGACATCTGCCGAGTATACAGAAGTATTGAATCATGTTCACTCAGGAATGCAACAGTAGATTTCAGAATTCCCAACTGATGATAGCTATTATGTAGACAAATTGAAGATGACTGAGGAAATGAAGTTAGTGGACTGGTGCTCGGATATGATCAGAATGTAATGATATTCAGTACATTTATTATACTTTGGAATAGAATGTTTTACTACCATCAACTATGTCACTGCCCACATTGGCAACAACACTAATTGTTGTCTGAAACACCCAGGTGTTTCACTCTTCGCAGGGGCTACAGTTACGCTGTAGACATTCACACAAGGCGTGGCAATGTTTATGCCATTCTTCGGCAGATAGCCACATTTGACCTCTCCGCTATTGCTATATATTGGATGTTCCACTCGCCCGATATATGTTAACCTTGGAGATTTTGTCACATATTGAAATATAGTCTTCGCTTCGGATACATCACTTGCTGTTGTATTTGCTTTACCATTATCGCATTTCATAGGTCTTGAATATATAGTCCAATCTTCACACTGTCCAGTACTATGCCCTCAGTCCGCCACATTCTGTGTTGATCCATTGTCGGCTTGTGATGCTTCGTCCTCCTCATCCGCATCCGCATCGTCACCATCCTTGCGCTCATTCCCATCGACAGCATTGGGTCTCAGGTTAGTCCTGCACAATCTGCGTTGATACATCATCGACTTGTGATGCTTCTTTCTCCCCATCCAGATCTGCATCTGCATCGTCGCCATCCTCGCCCTCATACCAGTCAACATTACTTGTTCCCAGATCAAATCTCTGCAGTTCCATCACGGGCTGTCGTCCCCGGCTGGCGGTGGGGATGGCATCGCAATTGTAGCTATCATGACCATCATGTTCTTAATCCCTGGTGCCCCCTGGCATCATGAAATGAAGTTCGTCATCTGTGCAATTGTTGTCAATCAGGATCTATTGGTTAGTGCATTCGATCTCAGGCTCCTGAAGCGCCACTTTGGAGGCCAAATAATCAAGAAGAATAGCATTGTCAACTCGCGCTGCTTCCACGCTGATCGCCACGGCAGACGTTGGGTTCTCCGCCTGTTGGACATGACGCTTGACTGGAACAAGAGTGTTGTTATACACCCTCTGTTGATAGCTCTCCGGTAGTGTGTGCCAGGTATTCAACAACAATGTATATGGGTGTGCAACGCCAGGCATGGGTAACAACTTCCGACCCGGTACAGCGCTGCCTGATCCCATGATACCATTATCTTTAATGTGGTTGAGGTTGTTCCAGCGACCAGGTTAGTCTGCTCTCAGCTTTGACTTGGAAGGTTTCAGATGAACACCTTTTGTATTTTGCCACTCCAGGAGAGTATGGCGCAACGCAGTGCATGTAAACATGATCAGTGGCAAGGGTATATGTCCGTCCTGGTCGTTAATCGAGGAATGAAAAAATCCATCACCATACTCACCGCAGTTATTCGCTCGATGATACAAGCTGATGTACATAAACCACACGATTGCCTCCGCCAGCAGGTAAAGTGGACTCCAGCCAAGCATGATCAGCTTTCGACTCTCTGTGCGTTGGATTTGGACCGTGTACACCACCTTCCACATGCTTTGCTACCGGAACAAGATACTTATTGTCTGCCAGAATTGAATCAATGAATTCCAAATGCTCTGCGACTGATTCAAAGTGGTGAAGATCATAATGCTCTGCAATGTTGTCCATTGCTGATTGAATGAAATAGGATTTAACCATATCGACTTGTGTGTGAACTTGGAACCAGTTTGAGCATACAATATCCAAAGTGGGCCGTTGATTCAAAATACCACTTTCAAGATTTGCTTTGTGTGTGCCTAGAATGCTATGGACCAAATGTTGTTTTGCTGGATAGCGTTGTTCCAGTACGTCTCAGTTATCTGCCAGTGTGGGGGTTCAGCTACTCCGTTCGCAACGTGTCGTGTTGCATAACTTACAGTCTCCATGTCACTTGCACTCATAAACGGCTGTCTATTCCACATGTAGAGCTACAGGAGTCTGCCCATTGAAAATACACAATGCTTCGTGTCTGAGTGACCAAATCGATGGAGATGGCGACTGGCGGAGACTATTCATCGAGGTGTTCACACCACCTGGGGTTACAATTGCCACTGTCTCTGTCTCTGATTCTGTTAGGTAGCTCGCTTTGGCAGTGGATTTTTAATAATCGCGCGGGCTTCTGCATTCGGGATGGGGGTATGCAGATTATCAAGACCACTGAGAGGAGTGGCAGTGCTACCAATGCCGGATGCTGGGCAGGATACTACGCAAAGCATCGAGTCTGTCTGTATGGTTCCACTGGGAGCTGGTGTGTTATGGCTACTTGTACCCGGCATGGGGTAGTAGTGACTATTATCTGTGGCTGTGTAGCGGACCGGCTGGATGTCACAAGTTGAGTGATATCCGCAATGCGACAATTGTTCAGGGAAGATGAAGGGGTGGAGTTCTGACCTTCGATTGTAGAGGGTATGAAAGTCCCTCCTCGAGAGGAATTCCTCTCGCCAGCTTGTACGGAAACGCATCTCTCAGCAGGGGGACGTAGAGAATTCGCTGGAGGCCGATGCGGTTGTCAATCGTGACGATTAGCAAGATTTCGAACATTTTGTACAACTGCAGTCCTGCCAGGGGAATGAATTTGAGATGTTACCTTCCGATATAGATGTTCGATGCTAAGAAGGTAGGAATTATAATCTCTGCCTACACATGCAATGGCAGGAGAGGGAGAATCATATTTGAGCGAACATGGACGGATTGGACAAAAAAGGGAGCTGCAGTGTACACTCCGCTAGACTCTAACCCATGGCAATACTCGGGGACGGGATCCCTTCAAAAGCATTCAATTTTGTGGTTAACTGCCATCAGATTGAACTTAGATCAAACTGACCATTGATATTCACTGGTACACCAACGTCTGAAGGTCTATTTGCACCGCTTGAAGGGTGTTTATGCCATCTTGGCGCAATGTTCATCGTATTGCACTCGTTCTTTGCACAATACTTCAAACCATTGATTGTGTATATCTTGAGCTTCCCACTGGAGATGCCCGTTGGTAGACCTAATAGCATTGCAAAGCGAACAAAGAGATATTCTTTATCCTATGTCATCAGGTGTGTGTGCTCGTTCCACTGCCAGGCGTCGGTAGCGGTGTTGGATGGTTGCACAGTTGGCACAAACTTCGAACTACTCAATTTCCTCTGAGATGCACCAGTTCTGAGAGGTAAAAATGAAGTGTGATGCAAACACAACACCCGGCGTCTTACACTGTTCTCTCTGCAAGTACTAAATTCCGTTTCGAGGATTGACGTTCATCAGGTGCCTGCTGGTTCTGCAAGTTGAATTCTGGGCCATTTTGTGTTTGTTAACCTACAAAACTCACAAGTTGAACTAAGAAATCGCCGGAACTCGAGTATATATATCCTTTCTTCCTGCCTACATCTCCATTATCTTTTCCTCCCATATTATTCACACCAACAGCATCCTGATCTTGACCTCACGTGACTTGCACAGAATAATGCGTCTCATTCCAAAACACACCCAATAACCTACACAACATTGTAATTTCCCTCGGGGCTTCTTTCCGCTACATGCAACTATATCTTCACTGCTAAGGTTTTAGATGTAGATGCATTGTCAACTCACAGTGATGGCACCAAAGGGAAGCAGCAAAGCAATGGGGAAGGCTAGGGGAAACATGCCGACATCGGTGATAAATCGACGCTTGTCATTGGATTGGGACCATAACAAGGGATCCATCTTTGATTACATCCTTGGACTGATACGGATATACAATGTTTGCGGCTTTAACAACCAGAGGGTTGGGACCTCTTTGATAATATAATCTTTCTTGATCCAGTCATGATTTGCCACTTTTCACACTTCCAACTGATGGGGCCGCACCGCAGGAGCAGGAGTTAGCCGTTTCGGGAGTGATGGGTTACCTTCCGCTCATACATGAGGCAAATGTTTGACCCAACCCACGAGCAAATGAACAATTGGAGGTGGGACAACCTACATGCCTTCGGGGATCAAGTCGATCCCTCCAATCCGCACATAACCAGCTCGGGGCAGGTTACACAGACCAGTGTGTGTTTCTCTTAGTACTGGAGCGATGATCCGAGGGCAAAGATTGAGCCACCAAGCTGCTGGCAGCACATGCCAGGCGACTTCCTCACCGTTAGACCACTGAATTGGGATGAGATAATTTACAAGTATGATGATGACAATGCCTATGGCAAGGGTGAGGAGAACACCCCGGGCGGTGAGAAAGGGACTGGGAAAGGGATCGGAGCAAATGGAATCGAAGGGGAAAGGAAGGGAAAGGGGAACAGAAACAGTACAGGGAAAGGTAATGTTGAACAAACCCCAGAGGGAGATAATATCTCTTGTGCCGTTGCTTTGCAGTTGCAGAAGGAAAGGTATGAGGCAGACTCCGACACGGAGGGCTAATTAGAGTGGGTATATTTAGAGCCGGAAGCATCACCCCCTGTGTCAATTTCCTCCCATGATGATACCAACTCTACACAGAAGTCTGACTGCGAATTTTGCTCACAACTTGACACTACTGTTGAGATGCCCATCGTGGATGATGTGGACGTACCGGCCGGCGTTGATTCATACAGCGATCTGGACATCGAAAAGGATGGTGATGATGATGAGGAGGATGATGAACCGGAGGAAGATGAAGAGAAGGAAGCTGAAGAGGAGGTGGAGGAGGAGGATGAATATGGGGAGGAGGATAAGGATGAGGATGCTGGCAAAGAACTTCGGACGATTGGCCAGGGAGAGATGGTTAATACATCGACTAACGATTCTGATACCATGGTAGACTATGAGCCAACCATGCTACCTGCGCAAGGCCAGGAGATGCGCGAGCATACCCCACTGCCATAACCTCTGGCACCTGCCCCACGGCCACAAACCCCGGAGCCTTCCCCACGACCACACACTGCGGAGACTCATACCATGAGTGTGCTGGAGTTTTCGGGGGTTGTGACGCCGCAGAAATGTCGACCAGTGGCGTCAACTCTGCCCGAAGCTGGGGCAGCCGGAAACACTTCGGATGTCGATGTGGAGTAGCAGCTACTCGGCAAATTGGCAGGTGGCAATAGTCTCCCCATTGTCCCTCTCCTGGGTGTCCCTCTGCTGCATGTCCCTCTCCCGGATGTCCCTCTCCCAGATGCCCCTCTCCCGGATATCCCTCTCCCTGATGTCCCTCTCCGTGATGTCCCTTTCACGGAAGATCTTCGCCCTGAGGCGCGCCCGGATGGCGGTGTAGGCAAGGAGTGAACCAGTCCTCGCGTTGCATTCGGGTGAGAGTCAGGGACTTGTCTTTGGAGTTCCCTTTGCTTCAGTCCATTCATCTCAGGTACTGATTAAGGCACACGTGGAGGTGTTTTGTTCATTTGGGTTAGGGTTGTGCACTTGTTTATTTGCATTGGTCTAATCGATGGATCTCAGGCATTGATTATTACACACGTCACGAGGTTGTTGAATTGGTTAGGGTTGATTTTTCATTTCTTCATAGTATTAGGGGACATCACGGATGGAGTGCTTTTGCAACTCCTGGCGTGATGGTTGTGAGGCTCAATAAATCTCTCGAGTATCGTCAGCTTATACCCACACCAGACTGATCAGGCCCAGGTCCAAGTTCGGTCCCTTTCTACACTGAACACTCCACTCCTCCAGTGTTGTCGACAATGCGAGAGAAGACCCTATTGCGTTGCCCGGAAGTGTCATGCCGAAAGAAGTTAACCTCAGACAGCTGGCTATTTATACATATTAAATTACACCATCCTGACCACAATCAAGTGGCAAACAATCTGACTGTTTGCAGCGTGCCCCGATGGGTGGAACGTGCTCACCATTGTCAATTCAATGGTATTGAAGATTCAGTCGTAGACTTGGACTCGTTTCCCCACCTCGAACACATCGAAAACATTGCAGACTTGGTGTCACATCCACCGCCACCTTCTCTGCGGCGGACGGAAACATTCCCCGCCGCCGGCGCTCTTATGATCGATTACGCTGCTAAGCCATGGGAAAGCGACAATAAGGGTTGCCTTGAGACGAACATCCCAAACACTCACTACTACCCGTTTGTGACGCGTGCAGAATACCAATATATCCAGTGTGTGATCAAGAAGAGGGGTATGAGGACATACCATGACAACGTGCTGAAGGAAGAAAACACCACTCTGCATTTCCCATGGTACAAAACTGGGGATGATGTCCAGAAACTTGTGGCTAGTATGCCTGATGATCAGGCCCTTGGTGAGTGGGAACTACACACTCTTGAGGATATCAGATGGAATGACAATCACCAACGGCCTGTCAAATACTGGAGTCCAGAAATCGTCAACAGCATGAGATGGTTGATGGGGCATCCAGCCTGCGCCGAGCATGTGATTTAAGCCCCGTGGCGTTGCTTCAACAGCGATACGCAACCGAAACACCTCCATACCGAAATGCACACTGCGGACTGGTGGTGGGAGACACAGTTAAGCAGAAATACTCAGGGATAATAACATGCTAATCAAGGTTAAGGCCACGCTCAGACTAGGGGATACACTCGTTCCCTCGATCTTCATGTCCGATAGAACACATCTCCCGAATTTTCGTGGCGACAAGATTGAGTGGCTTGTATATATGATAATTGGCAATCTGGCTTCGAAGATCCGCCGGATGCCTTCAGCGCACACTATCGTAATGGTCGCTCTCCTGCCGATTCCGATCAAGAACCGCAATAATCTTCACAAGTGACTGGATGAGCAGCGGCAAACAAACAGAGAGGTGCTGAACGATGCACTCTGGCAGGTACTCCAGCCTCTCACCTTTAAACCAAATCAGAACGCTGAGAGCGGGTATTACAATGCTCTTTATGCAGATGGCAACATCAGGCGTTGAAAGCCGGTTTTAGCAGGATGGCTTCCACATTGCCCTGAGTGTAACAACCTAAATCATCTCGAGCGGCATGTCTGTTTTTGAGTCAATGTCCAATGAACGAACTTGGACATTATGTCGCTTCTGATAAGCGATACTGTCGTCGGGATCACAACCAATGGAGAACGCTCAGTGATGCCAACAACAAGGCAGCTGATGCCGAACTATCGCCGCGCCATGTCCACCAAGGATTCAGCATGTTTCAACATATTCCCTGTATTGTGAGCGACCTCCTGAAGCCCAACCTCCTCCAGACAATGCAGATCTGTATGCTTGACCACCCTCAGAAGTAGATTTTCCACTTCATGAGGACGCACGAACAGCTTGACAGGTACAATGCAATCTGGTCATCTGTGCCGGCTTACCAGTACCTCACACTAAAAATTAAGTCATATGCGGAAGTTTCATAATTGAATGGGAAGGAGATGAAAGAAATGAGCCGGTACCTACTAGGAGTTGTAACCCAGTCTCGACGAGAGGGAAGCCCCACTCAGTGTCCCATTTTCAATCACTCAATTGAGTGCACACAGCCATTGGTAGAATTCAATATCTGTACTTGATATAAATCTCACAATGATGCTACTTTGAGCTACATGGATGATGCCTTGCATCGTGTTCACACCTTCAAAGATGTTTTCATACCCGGGCAATCCCGCAAAACGGCGAAGGTCAAAGTCAATGCCCCAAAGACAGAGCTGTTGAAGAAGTGAAAGGTAGACGAGAAGACAAATGCTGAAACCTGGACTCCGTCCAAGAACCAACGCGAAATGAACGTCTGGCGGGATCATATCAGCCACGAGATGGATGATTCCAAAGTGTTGGGCGCCGATTTCAACTTTCCAATGATCCACTTGATGTCTCATTGGGTTGAACAGATTCCTTGATATGGAGCCTTGCAACAGTATTGTGCCAAGAGACATGAACAAGCACATGAAACGAACCTCAATGACGTTTTGAACGCCTCGAATCACAATCTTAACTACCTGCCACAATTGATCACCTTGCAGCGTCGCATTCTCTGCCTCAAAATCAGAGAGCTCAATCTCCAAGCCCTCGCTCAGCTTTGGGAGTATAATGCTGCCGCCTGCAAAGTCCTCGCTTCTGGTCCTGATCAGGCTGCCCCCCTACGCTCCCAGTCATATGCGAAGCCCAAATTCATGGGGCCCCAAAACCACTGTGATGGAAAGCATCCTGACGCTATGAACAAAGACTTCAGAGCATTACTCGACGATACACAGGACGGAACGCACCGCATGGGTACTATACAGCAGCATGCGGGAGTTTCTCAACCAGAACAATTGTAACAAGATGTATATATTGGATGAACAACTGCTCGCAATGGAGCTCTGTATTTACAATGGTATTACAGTTTAAGCTGAGGGTTTGGATGGTGAATGTATATCTCGGATGAGTCGATGCACAGGAAGCCAGATGTTAGGCGTTTCCCCCTTAGCAGAGTATATGTAACCTGGGATAACTAATGATGGGTACTTATCAGTGAAATAACATTCGGGCCACCTGACATGCCTAACGCCTGCCCGAGGCATCCTCAGAACTTTCAGTTACAAAAACCTTTAGCGGGGTATGAGTGGTACTCGTCTCAATTGAATAAACTTCGGCTTAACAGATTCATTGAAAGCATATGCTGCGGCAGTTGATGTCATGACACAGCAACACTGTCAGATCGAATGGGATACAACCCTGCCGAGCGTGTTGTTTTCATCCAGATTCGGCCCCTGACACTAGCGGGATTAGGGATCATTGGATAAAGGGGAGGAGTTGTCCCGGCAGTCACGGCAATCGTTAGTTGCTCGCAATTTAGTGGGATCTTCAGACCAATCTCTGGTGCGAGGTAGGAGAACTGGGCAACCCCCGGCCAAAGGGAATTGTTCCAGCCTAAGCAGCAGCGTGATTGAGGGATTATGTCACTGGCTGTTGATATGAGGCCTGAAGCATCCCCGCACATTGTTCTGTGACAGAATGGCAACTGCAAGGGTGTTGAATAAGAATATCAAGCATTCGTGTCTGTATCTACATCGGCATAGTCGTGGTGGGCCGCCACGTAAACCTATGATTGAATGATACTATAGTATTGAGTAGCTCGAAGACGCTGTCTGCTATGTCGGCACTCGTTCCCGTTAACCGAAACATACGAGTGCGAGATGTCTAAGTTGGAGTTAAAATCTGATATATAACATCATGCGGTTGTGGCCTAATTCATATCACGTGGGTAAAGTCTTAATACCTCAACTACATGAACACAATAACTTTGGGGATTTGTGGAAATCTCTACCATGTGGGTTCAAATGCCGTCTTGCCAAAGCATGCTTGCGGACATGATGAATGTAAGACACAAACCACGTTGCTATCAGAATCATTGAATGGAATGATTGGTGCGCATGCATAACATCCCAAGCAGTATCTATAAATAGGTAACATTGTTCCGGCAATGAGAAGGACAAGCTCTAGAAGGGAAACAGTCCGAGATACCTACCAGCGAAGAACGATCTGCAATATCATTATGTTTTCATCATACCTATACCTACAATTATATATATATAACCTATTAGCTTTCTGTAACGGCAGCCCCACACCGATAAGTACAATATTGCGAATAACTTCAACCTTTGAGAACAAAAATGTCTTTAGCTTATATGCCTTGGGAACCATTATATCTTACGCTAGAGACAACCAGTGTATTTTCTTGGTGCATAGCGTTTGGTGGATATCTTCGATTCTAGGATTACAGCAAGGATTAGGTATCCATATGGACAACTGCACAATATGAAGCAATCTTGGCGAAACCGCAGTAACACCTTATCTGCCTCTTGAGCAGGAATCCCTTGATACTCAGAAGGAAAAGGTACCTGAGGTCGAGAGTAATAGTCATCACATACATCCAAGTCAACTTGCGACATTACAGAAATCGGATAGGGAGTATATTGACTGTGAAGACGAATCACTCAGTACGACAGAAATCGACATCCATGGCAAGGTGATTGAAAATTTTGAGCTTTTCCTTATACTGTCCAACCGGGAAAGGAAGGCCATAGGACGGAACAATAGGCAGGCTGGTTGAGTTGCCAAGTGACGGATTGAAAAACGTATCAAGATCATGGGTACGCAGACTCTAGGAATAGAAGGTTCTGAGTGACGGCGAAAAAAGGCAGCCGGTGAGTGTCAAAGTTGCCCTTGGCCACCATATAGGAAAAGAAGCCATAACACCATTGATTGCTTCCGTTGGACAAGATTAGAGAAAGGAACAGCTCTTTTCCCTAAGAATGAAAACTATTATAGGATCTGGGGCCATTCAAAGTACCTATACTTGGGTTATTAGAACCCTCCAAATACCACAGCTGGCGCAGAGTGGATCGACGGAACGCCTGGGAATGGGTAGAGCAACAACCGGGGAGCTGTTATCGCTCGCTCAATGGACGTCTCCCGTGGCAACTGCAAAGACTATTCCAAATCAAACTCTTAATTGAGGATGGACCTTTCATTGAGTACTGGTTAGCCCTGGCCCTTACCACAATACCTGAAAACTCAGGTGACTTGGATCCCGTCTCGAAATTTGTACAAGAGAGAGAAGCTCCGGCAGCCGTTGCTTTGCCAGTTCTCAGTGAGGGATAAATTGCCGGCTGCGCGCACGTCATTGCAGAGATAGCTAATGATAGTAAGACAGGAGATCGACAGAACGACCAATGGATTTTCAATAGCCACAACTATCTGGTGACTTGGAATGATGTGTATAATTAGTAAAGAGAGAACTGCATTGTGCGCGCAGGTGGAAGGAAAGCGAGGAGAGATTTTCGCAGCATCACCCATCACCTTGCAATCCCGTATAATTAGTAAACAGAGAATTGCATTCTGTGCGCAGGTAGAAGGAATGGGTACAGAGATTTTCGCAGCATCATGCGTCACCTTGGAATCCCGTATAATTAGTAAAGAGAGAATTGCATTTAGCGCGCGGGTAGAAGGAATGCGAGGAGAGATTTTCACAGTGTCACCCATCGCATTGCAATCCCGATGCAAGAGCTTACCCAATGAACCCATTCTGACGTATGATCACAGTTGGCCACAACACCAGAGTGATCGTTTAAAATAGTAGACAGACAGAACAAGAGGAAACAGCAAAAGAGCGATCAGAGGGCAATATGGAACACGACCTATTCAACTGACGCCGGGCGCGGCATCATCCGCCAACAGGGTGTCTCTGACATCTCTGACGGAACGCATCCACTCCCACGGAGCCATTCCGGCCGGTCGGAAATATTTTTTGCTGTTGTATCATCTGTGCAGTATCTCTTACTTGATTGCATTGTAAAATATACCGATGCCCAACCTGGTATCATACATGAATTTGATAACATCTGGGTTCGATATCCCGTCTGTGACCTTGATAACACCATCCAAGGCTGAGTTCGTTCTTTTCCCCAATTAAATTTGAACTGGACTCCACCCAATCAGACTCTTCAATTTCAGAATGGCTTTGCCAGTAGAAAGACTGTAGCAACGGATTCTGAAAGGAGTAAGATGACTCAACAATGAATATTACATTCTAAACATCAAGAACACGCAGTTGTGATATCAACAAAGTAAACTCATCTGCATGGTTGGGCAGTTTGTGTCAACAGCTTTCTCTGGGTTGTCAAGCTGAGAGATACGATACATATTGTACATGTCATAGCAGCTATTGGACCAGTACATTTGGTGCGAGAGAATACTGCATCAGAAAAAATTGATATTGTATGGCATGCAAATAATCATGTGGATGTAAATACCTCCTGGACTGTGAATTAAAGCTGCAATAGCTGAATCAAAATGTGCAGAAGCAAGATAGTTAATTGAAATGTACTATTTGATATACACAGTACAATATTCACTCCCAAACATTATGGGTGCACCTTCTATGTGCACCAGAATACACTTGGGGATGTGGCGAATACTTCCAATTGCTCTGAAGTTTCCATGTCTTAACAGTTTTATTTGGAAATATTTTGAACAGAACTATACACTCTTCAGGATATTGTTAAGTTCTGTTCCAATACACCCAGAGGATTGCACAGGATAGGTAAAGTTGTCGTGGTGTACGTGAGCCCATACCACATTGCGGTCAGGTTACCTCGGAGCTTCTGGGACTATCAGAATGGATCAGTGTGGCTGTTCAGTGTTGCTCAGTTGTTCAGTTATGACATTCTAACCATTTTACAATTTGCTGATGGTAATGCACCTAGAAGCTCGTGATGGTTATTGCATTGATGCAAGAGTGTGTTCAAGGCTATGTGCTTTCAACTATAGCGATCCTCAAAGAAGATGCTAAACACACCAAATAACACCCTATGACTAGAACTTTGATATCTTGGTTTCATTTGTTCAGTAGTTGGGATATCTGACAAGAAGTAGTCCTATCAGTACTTTTCACTATGATATCAATCCCTCAGCATCATCTGGGTATTTGGCACATGTGTGGGAGACTTAGTTGGCAACCAACCAATACTCTGCCAATATAGATTACTTCAATTTGATTCAAGTTTTGATGTCTACTGACTCAAACTAATGTGCAGGGTGGCTTCAGCTCTCATATATTGAGCAAACACAATTTAACCCTCCGACTCTGCCTGTAGAGGCCAGGACTAATATATCACCGGCATATGTCACATGGTGTTTCAACTTCTAATTACATATGCTGCTTTATTTCTACTTACTGACGTAGTGGGCAACATCTGCTGCACACATCATTCTGTGCAATCTCATATGGACTGATGGTTGTCCTGCTAGATATGATATTGTAGGCGTGACTGTTATTCAGAAGTACTGCTATCATTTTCATTTCACATTCCGGTTAGAGCTACGTAATTGCGTTGTTCCCACTGTATCAGCTCCACTGCAGATAGTGTATCAACACAAATTGACGTAAAGCTCAAATGTATACCTGCTAAGAACTGTTCTCCTGTCACAGATGACATCACTTATAGCAGAAATGTGATGCAACACTAACCTTTCTGACTAAACTTGTATCCCATATGATACATTCTGTATCTTTACTACTGCTTATCAAAAACCCTTGACACTTTGGCCCACTCAATGACTGCTGACAAAATGGAAGCTTGGGGATCACAACTGAATTGTAAATCAGAATGTATACAGCAAACCAGCATCATCAGAATTACGAGTTTCCCCTAAATTATGTATTTCTCCAGTATGGTATCACGGCAATATATTCCTCTGTGATAGTCCTAATTATTAATTTGTCTTTTCTCTTCTGGCTCTTGGTCTTCAAGTGCCATGCCCACAACCTCCCTTTCTGTGGTTAGTTTCTCAATGCCTTTGGCTGACTTGGGTATTTTGTTCATGACAAACAATTGTCTGTTCAATAACCTGAAAGATCGGTTCCAGATGATACATTGAACTGTTCTCCATGATATCTAAATCACCTCATGAGAATTCAATATTTCACAACAGTACTATTTGAATAATGCTAGTTGTAAGTGCAATATATGCTTGAGGGTATCTTTGCTTCTTTCAAAGTTAAGAGAACACTAAATGTTCATGTAATCTGAATAAATTTTTTACCAATTTTGAACTACTTGGTGATTCTGTATACTAGCTGTCCAGACTGATGTGGCATGGGCAGGTAGTAGATGGATTAAACAAATATAGGACAATGTTCCGTAGTTGAATTTTCTCACATTGTGGATTCAACTATATCATTGTCTTACAAGAACTTCTAGGAAGTGTCCATATTCTCTACATAATCCTTAACACATCGATCCATCATATAGTAGCAGAGGCTACTTTGAAATCATGCTATATGACAGTACTTGTGGAATAATGATTCATATGGTGAATAAATGTTAACTTTTCACCGTAATCTTTCATTTTGCCTCTTCGTTTCTTCTATATTATTGGAGACAGAAACGTCCCAGTTCAATCGTAACCGTAGGGAAAATACATGAAGATTACCAAATTCTTCCTCCGGTGTGTTTAAACTTGAATGTTTACACGACAATGGTTGTATAGTATATGATGACTTCTTTGTGTATCCTGTTCTATGCTGTAAATTGAATGTTGTATACATTGGTTCACCAAGTTATTGGACATATACTAACCATAACCCCAGGCTGGTACTCAGTCCTCTAAGCGTTCAGCGTGGGTGATGGATTGTGTCGTGTCCAATAATATTGTGAAACAACAAGTATTGAGAAATATTTTGGAGTTCCTGAACATATGAAAACATATCATTGCACCTGACTTATTTGAAAGTACATGGGAATTGTTCATAAGGTTTTAGACGCATTGTGATATATGTAACTCTCTTTCGAAATATGATGGGAAACGAGACATCATAATGGGTAGCTGAAAACACTATAAGATTTTGGCGTATCGCTTAGGGTTTGAACAATGAATCATCAATTGATTGAGAGCACCCGAAGAAATTACAACATAAGTTCCAGTCATGTGACAGCCGGCTGTAAACCCGAATTGTTTGAGAGCGTCAGAACATACCAAAACATAGCTTCATCATCGTCACAATTTGATGGTAAACGACTATTGATAGAGAGTACCTGATCATATCACAACGAATCATAATTTCATATGAAATTTCAAGGGATTTGAAAATTGTTCCAAAGTATCTAAAGAGATTACATCATATCAATGTTTCTGTTGTTGTCTTGTAATTGTTATTCACTGTTTTCCTTGACATTTTCAAATATTTCCTGCATATGTTCATGATGGAAATATCCTTCCTGCTTTACCCAGTAAATGAATCCTAATCTGTGCTTATTTCAGAAGATGCTGGCTGAAATTTTCTTCATTTGCCATCGAGTATTGTCTGCTTCCATTTTGAGTACCAGCTATTCTTGATTCATTCCTTCTTGTCTGTGAAATAGTTCCATACCCAATCTGTTATGAATCTACCTCCATTCAGGTGATTTCGATCAGCAATGTTGCTAGTTGTTGCTACCTCGCATGATTTAACATGGACCATACATTCTGTCTTCCCACCATCTGCATCTTGCTTTTGATCTGATGTTCATTTCGTTTAACTTGCCTAACTCTCCCAAGTCTCATTGGCTGTACATTGTGAATACGATAGCTTGCATAAACTGTTATGCAACCTTAAAAGTAGCCTTTCGGTGTTTAGAAATATTCTGATCACCACTGGCCTTGAGTTGTGGATCATTCTGGTCTGCATTAGATATTATGGGTAGCACCAGTGCCCAGGTGGAAGGTCAATGGTCAGACACTTGTGGTACGTAATGACTTGTCTGGGCTCGCCTGAATGAGATGAAGAAACAAGAGTGGAAGATCCAAATCGTTTTCTTCTATGTAAGATGATAAGATGTACTCTGCACTATCATGACCTGTGTCAACCCCAATTTCCTGATCATTATCTGTATCCAGATTCACTAATGAACCCGGGGAAATCAGCAATAGGAAGTTCAGTGCCATGGAGACTCCAGGTCATTCTGAGAGAACATGGAGTGTAAACTTTGATGCGCCAACTGGAGGAGAGTATCAGAATGTTGGAGGGCATTTTGGCTGGCAATCAGAGGAATCGGAATGTCTGGTGACAGGTACAGGAGTCCGCTGGGAGTATTTGAAAAAGTCTGGGAATACTCAGATTGCAGGAGAAAACTTAGATTGGAACTTGGTGCAGAGTGGAGCCCCAACAACAAGCAAGGAAGCGCCAGCAACATGCCACAGAACTGCAGCGAGAAGTCTGCAACTGCTGGTGACGAGTTATGAAGTACATTGAATCACAGTAGAGCAGTTTAGGAAAACAAAATCTTTTTTCAGAACGCGACTAGTGCACTTGGAAATCATAGGCACTACTTATCATTCACCAGTATTAAAACGTATATATCCTGTTTTTATTTGCATCTGTGTATGGATATAGCATCCCACTTACCAACAGTGTATCTGAACAGGTTGCTGGCGGCTCTCGAGAAGACTCTGAGGTGTGTCTGAAGATTGCGATCAAGTCAGTTGAGATATTCACTCAGACAGCATAATCAATCGAACTTACTGATACCCTCCGAGATCATGATCTATTGGGGAATGATATTCCCATGCCGGCAGTTATCGAGTGAGTTTGAAGATATGCACAGGGATGTCACTATTGGGTGAACTTGGAGGGCATGAACAACTGGGTTTAGAGATGCATTCCAAGGCCCTAAACAAGGTACACTGCAGGCTGTAATTTAGCGAAGCTGGAGATACACTTTGAGGCCGTGATGGAGTGAGTTTAGACATTCACACGTACGCTGTCATCATAGTACTGTGGAGATATGCACTTGGACAACGTAGTCGAGCAGATTTGGAAATACAATTCAAGGCCTTAATCGAGCAAGTTTTCTAATCCATTTGGCGGCCATGATCCAGCAAGATCGGATGAGTACTTGCAGGGCCTTGATGGACATCTCTTCTGGTTCTGGCATTCATTTCATCAGGCTTTATAGTACAATGGTGAGGTTGGGACAAGATCACTTTGCATTTGGGCATACATGGAGAACTAGCTGATGGCAGTCGATCATATAGGAAGGCATGCTGCAATCTGAAGTGACATTCAGGGGTCAACTTATATCATGAGAGTAAGGGGAAGACATTCACACTTCAATGGATATTGGCCTCAGTATATGCGGTACTTGGTGGATACTGTACTCTGTAGACACCGTATTAGGTGGATGCAGGATTCCATAGATACTGTACCCGGTGTATGCTGCACTCAGATCGCGCTGTGCTCGGTGTTGGCTGTACTTGGTGTAAGCTGTGCACCGTGAATGCTGTACTCAATGTCAACAATTGATCCTCGGATGGAGAGTTTGAGAGGAATGACATTGCTTTGTGTACTGCAAGATGGTAGAGTTGTGGATGACATAGTGTGACCTGTGGTATGAATACCAGGATGAGTTTCAGACAAGAGCAGAGGTGAGAATTCGGGAGTACTACATCACTAATTGAGTTGGGAAGACATCGTATTGGTGTTATTTGACACCAGATCAGGACTTGTACCTATCTTATTGGGGATGGTAAATTGACTGTCACACGAAATTCTCATCAGTCCGAGTTTCCCATCATGAGTTGTCCAATGTTGACACTTTCTCAGCCTCAACTCTACCATGACCTCAAAATACAAATTTGACTCATTCCGCTCTATTACTCCATGACATGATCCTGTGGAGACACTTTGCACACCATCCACGGATTACTGTAGGATTTCCCTCCGTATCTACCGACTCCAAAATGTCCACGACCATGTACTCCTCCAATCTCGTTTGATCTTGGCCTCCACTTCATTGACTCACTATCTTGATCACGGCCTTGCTGTGCATCTCCAATTGTGCACAACCATGGCCTCCAAGTGCATCTTTGTGTTCTTGTGATCTTGGCCTCCCAGTGGATCTCTAAACTTGTTCAATCATGGCCTTGGAGTTCATCTACAGACTCGCTCAACCATGGCCTTATAGTCCATTGCTGAGTTCACCTGATCTTGGCCGCCAAGTGCATTTCCAACCTTGCTGTACCATTGGCTGCCCAGACACCTCTAAGTTCTCACAATTAGGGTATGATGCAACAATGCAGCTGCCAGGTTAGCCAAAGGATAATTGTCAGGAAGAGCTGTTCAGGTTCGATGACTGTAGGAAGTGGGTGCGAGGATGGGAAGAAGTACCTAGCTGTGCGGAACCTCACAAATTATGTGGATGCATGTTAGTTTGGCAAGAGTATGTGGGACTAAGTGCTAAGGAAGATAGATTTTGTATTTTGTATAATGAGATATCTATGTACTCTGAACTCTCCAAAATATGTACTCCCGGTTGCTGGGACCATCTCCATTATTCTTTAATCTCTATGTGCCCCCACCGGCTTTCACCCGCTGACATGAATGGCAGTGGGGGGTGAGAATCGGGATATCCAGCTACAATTGCCTCCCAGGGCATATCTGTGTTCTCTGAATTGGCGTCTCCGGTGGGTATTCCCATTATGCTCAAGTACCATATGTATACTCACATACTTCAATAGTAATACCTGCCATACTATGATCTAGCGAATCTCATGACTGTAATAAGCACTACTATAATAGGCAAAATACCTTCTGCTTATGCAACCCTAAGAACAACTGCTGTGAGAATATGATAGGATGTCTTGTACAGATCTGGGCAGAGGTCTCTTCTTCTGTCAAAGTCTCCTGCAGATTTGCGCTGTGGTCTCAGCAACTTCAATGTTGGACTATACAATAAGTCAATTCTCATAGCATCCTGAATACACCTCCATAACTGCAGGTGCATTCAGGAGCACCTTGAATTGCTCTTACCGAATCTGAGAGAACTGTGCCTAACTTCAAAGGGGTCTGGGAACGTCAGAACGAGGTTGAGGACACTGGTCAGGCCGACCCGAGCTTCTCAGAGGTGTCCATGAGGCATCTCGACTGATTTACATTTTGTTCATGTTCTGTTCTGACTAATCCACATGTCATGAATTCCATTGTTCTGAGTACTTACGACGCTTGTTTTACAATCCAGTTGCGTTGCCATATGCTTTCCCCCCCCATATACTCCACTCCAAATCGCTTCCAATTATGCTTCATCTTGGTTAGAGCAAGGAGGAAATGTCAGATCAGGTTTGTTGCAAGCTGGTGTTTCTTCATCAGCAGTATCTTCAGGTGGTGGTGCATGAAGTACAGTGTCCATAGGTAGATCATTCAGTTGACAAAGCTCATTGATCCCCATTCCCGGGCACAGAATGATGATGAACCATGATAGGTCAGGTCGATCCCAGCCTGTAGGTGGTAAAATCCCGACATGTCATTGCCCTTCCATCATTAAAGTTGCGTGATATTGTTGATGTTAGGCATCAAGTCGGTTCTTGTCGAATCAATTCATTTGTACATATTCCACTTTGCATGTTTTATGCCAGTGACAACCTAAGGTGAACAATGCTCAATGAACAAGTAGTTGGACGAGTATCAATGATGCTCAATGGGGTTATTCAGAGGTTCAGCGATCTTGGTATGAAAGAAAGGTAACACAGGTTATGGTCAGACAGTTCCAGTCGTATTACTCCCCACCAAAGGTGTGGTGAAAGTCTCTTTTGTAATCAATGCAATCACCACACTGGGGCCATTTACCGAGGCATCGTGGCACTGTGAGTTATCCTTATGCTCAAGCCTCTGTGCAGCGGATATTGTACATACATCATCGGGATACACTGAATAGACAACTTTCGACACTAGCTGGATGTCTGGGCAATGATTACCAACAAGTGATGAGACTGGTAGGATAATTGCTTCAGTAACAATCCTTTACTCAAGCATGGATAATCATGAGAACAACCAATGATAGGCAAGAATCTCAATAAGACGCAATTGCTGTTGCTGGATAACTCATAGGCCCCTGATCGAATGTGGTATGCAAGGTCCTATATGCCCAGCTTATGTGTCAATATCCCTAGTCATGCAAACCGTTATGCTGGATGTGTTTCTTCTTGTGTCCATGGAGACATCATATCATATCAGTTTAATGACATGTAAGACATGAAAGCTTAGGAAGGTAAGGACATATCATATAACCTACTATATGAATTCAAATATATGACAAAGACAGGCAGGATGGTTATGATTAAGCTGTCTACTTCTCCATGCCAAGATTGGTTTCATGAATCAACCATGTAGTGGAACCCCACGGTTCGTGACAACAGAATGGGATATATGAACCTCGTCATTCTGCCAAATATCACTGCTGCCCGCAATATACTCAAACACACTCTGTTTGAATTTACATCATCTCTCCCATTTATAGAAGTTGACTACAATCTGTGTTCACAAAGCATGTCAATGAACGGATCTCCACGGACAGCAGTGAATATGGCTCCATGTGATGACCTATGCGGATTGCAATCAGGTTATGATGATTTTTCAGGATCCTTAGATAGTCATTCGGGAAGTGCTATAGCCAAATTCAGTGGATTTTGGAAACACACTGATTAATATCATCTGCTGCATGGGTATGGTTACCCTCCTTCACAGCTGCCATTTCCATGTGCTCTGCAGTTTTAACACCAGTCAGCATTCAATATGACACAGAAATTGCAACCGACCAGTAGCTCAAGCCAACATTTCCCAATTTATGAGCCATAGTCGGAAGGAAATGACATCAACCTAGACGGTTATGGTGAGTGTTGAATGTTCCCCCTTCTGCGGTTTTCGGACCAAGGGCTATCATGCCCAGGTGCATGGACAGTGTCTCCAGGACGGCCTGATATTAATCAAGTCATTCAACGAATATGTTCCAGCTGTAATCCTCTACGTATACCTCTTTCCAGCATACTGGGGAGACCTGCCGTTCAGGTTAGCAATCTTTCTATTCTTTCCAGCATCATGAAATCGTTCTATTTCTATTTGCTTCAATTTGGCTGGTCATCAAGTGAGGGGAAATGTCGGTTATATTACTGGGGTTTTCTCATCCCCCTCAAAAGTTGGTCGATATTCTATCCAATAACTTGAGCAAATATTCCAACCCGCTACAATGACTTGGTTCTGGTAGGAACCATATCTTACGCACATCGCGATGGGAATCACCGGATTCAAATTCCGCACCTTGAATGACACCGTGGCTTTGGGCGGTTCCACTGGTCAACAATTCATCTGTATATAACTATTCAATTTCTGATGGGATCAATCATAATTCAAGATGTGAAATATTCAGTTTTCGATGGTCTTTCACCTGCCAGTCTGTTAGATTGAAGCGGAGTAATACTCAATCAGCTGCTGTGAAATAACATCGAACATTGTTTGTTATTCATAGAAACACAAAGAACATTGTTTGGGTGGCCAAACCAAAGCCGGGCAGAGCAGGAGCACCAAACACTGTGTGGTCTACAAAGAGGATATTTTGTCATCCGAACAGAAACTAAAAGCTTAATTGGAACTCATGTTCTGAGTTCCCAAAGATCAGGCCCTGCTGGAAGTACAGACAGCCAACAAACATATGATTTAAGGTGCGGTTCAGGTTTGTAACCGCCCAACATTGGGTGGTTCAGTTTCTCCCCAATTTCAAACATGGACAGAAGCACATGTGCAAGTCCCAACCTGGACTGCGGGCTGTTAACCCGCGACTGTTGCACACACTACTTAACCTACGTCACATTCGCGAGGTTGGTGGCTCACACCATGCATACTAGTTGGTATGATTTTCTCATAATTTGTTAAGTATGACAGTAGCAGTTGTACTTGTTGTTTGTGCTGGTATGTGGTCAGTATCAATGGTCCAGGGATTTGGATGGCGCCTTTGTCTGGCGTTTCAGGTAGGTATGGGTAGTGTTACCAACGTGTCAGGGTAATTTGCCAGCAGTCTGGGATTGGCCGTGCGCTTCGGTTTTGTTTGGTTCCAGCCCGAGCCAACAACCCAACCTGCTGTGTGTTTGCACAGTTGTTACCCGGGTTGTACCCAGACCACGGTTCCATATTACAGTTCCGGTAACTGCTCTTTCTGTTCAGTATATGAGTTGACATCTTATTGAACATAATCTATACATAGATTATTCAGAATCAACCGCTACTTCACCTCCAGCGTTCAGAATTGTGATCCAACAAAACGTCATTGTGTGGCTTTGAAATAACACCCAAGTATAAGCGAATTTCGTGGATTGTTGATGGTGAGTAAACGAATATTGGTCGGATTGTAAATGTGAACCCGGGAGGTGAAAGAGCGGTTACTTCTGCACAATCTACTTATTGATCGTGTCACAATATGATCAGAACTCTGATTCATAATTAGAGGCAATGTTGTGAGGTTGTAATGACGGATAGTTGGTGGTAAAACCGGCCCAATTGCAACGGTCGGGGTGTTGGTGTGGCAATACACATTACAACAGTTTGGACCCAGTTCCAACCCTGACCCAGAACTGTACTAGCATGTTCGAACCATTGCTAACACTTGGTATGAAGTCAGTACATTTCATCTGCTATTAGGTTAGTCCAATGTTCTTGGTATTTGTGCCAATATCACATTGGTGCCTTGTTTGTTAGTGACATCTATATCCCAGGGCTGTTATATCTGGCATTCCAATCCAACATCGTTAGCACTGTCTGAAGCAATGATATTACTGTCATCAACATTCACTTTGCTTGAAGCTTGGGTACCATTCTTTAATGGGTTCGCTTCATATTTATGGGTATCAGCTAGTGGGGGCTTTTCCCACAAATGCTTATACAGATTTCCGAATCAAAATGTGAATTTGCACTCCATTTGTTGTTACACCATGGAGTTACTAGGCAGAGAGCACAGGATCAATGCTCTACCACACCTCTTATGGCATTCAAACTGAATGAGCAACAAAGCACCTTTTTCACTCCGGGAGGACAGAAAGAGGACTAGATGTTACAATACAATGTTTCCAAGACTAACAATGTACTTGCATAAATCAATGAAATTCCAGAGACTGTGTGTGAGACCAAATGTTGGACAGATAGAGTGTGTATGTGCATCATATGATAAGATATGATGCAGTGCAATGAGGTCTTACTGCCACAGCATCGCATGAATTTAAACATCCCATCACTCAGTTTATTGCCATACATTGTGAGTGTCAGTACAAACCACCCATTGCTCAGCTCTTCACTAATGTACTAGTATCTCTGTCCGCCTGCCCGGCACTGCCCGTCTTCGTTATCCCCAACTCACGATGCATCCATCATCAACATCTCTAGTTTCCCTCTGAAACACCCGGGTGTTTCAGATGGCTTTGACAGCTCTGAAGCAACTGCGTAACGTCTGATGGAGAATTACACGCTTCCCGTTGCCAAGACAATGGGTTGCGTTGCATACATAGCTTCATTACTATGCGCCTGGTACACGCACCATCCTAATGACACGTGTGTTACACTCTTCGCAGAGGCTGCAGTGATGCTGTTGCCGTTTACACAACGCGTAGCGATATTTATTTCTTTCTTCGGGTGATAACCCCATTCCACACTCGCATCTATGTTTCGCTGTGAGATTTTATCACTTATTGCAATAGTCATCAATTCGGATACATTACTTGCTGTTGCATTTGCTTCGCAATTACCATATTTTACATTTCTGAAACATTCTGTCCAATCTTCACACTCTCTAGTACTATGCCCTCAGTCCTCCTCATTCTGCATTGATCCATCATGGGCTTGTGATGCTTCATCCACAGCATCCCTATCCCTATTGATGCCAACCTCGCACTCTTTCCCGTCGACATCACTGGTTCCCGGGTCAGTGCCCCACATTCTGCATTGATCCACCATTGGCGTGCGATGCGTCTTGTTGCTCATCCACATTAGCATCGGCATCTGGCCCATCCTCGCCCTCATTGCTGTCAACATTACGTGTTCTGTGGTCAAACCTCTCAAGTTCAGGGGCGGGTCGTCGTCGCCAGCTGGTGGTGGGGACGGCATCGCGTTGGTTGCTTTCGTCACCTCCATCTTCATAATCCCCGCTGCCCGCTGGCATCCCAATATACAGTTCGTCATATGTGCAATTGTTGCCTATCGGGATGTTTCGGTCAGTTCTTACAATGTCTGCCTCCTCACGCAGCACTTCGCAGGTCAAATGGTCGAGAAGAATAGAATTCGCAACATGCGCTGCTGTCACGCCGATGACCAACGGCAGGCATTGGGTCCTCAGCCTGTTCGATCTGACCCTTGACTGCCGCGAGAAGGGTATTATACACCCATTGCTGGTAGCTCTCCGGTAGTGTGTTCCAGGTATTCATCGAACATGTATGTGTGTCAGCAACGCCAGGCGAGGTAAACAACTTGCGACCCATCGCAGGGTAGCAGGATGTGTTCTTTCCACCATCATTCATATAATTGCAGTAGTTCAAGGGATCAGGTCTGACCACTTTCACCTTTGACTCGGGAGGTTTCGCATGAACACCATTGTTCTTTTGGCACTCCTGGAGACCATTGTGCAACACGGTGCAGGTAAACAAGATCAATGGCAACGGTATATGACCATCCTTGCCATTGATTATGGAATTATACAATACATCAGCATTCCTACCGTGGGTATTGTCCTGATGATAAAATTTGACCTAGATAGCTCGCAAAAATGCTTCCGCCAGGACATACTGTGGACGCTGACCATTCGGTAACAGCTGTCGACTAGCTCTGCGCTGGATTTCGGCTTCGTACACCACCTTCCACACGCTCTACTAGAGGAAAACCATACTTATTTGCTGCCTGGATGGAATCAATCAATTCCAAATGATCTGAGGCAGATTTAAAGGGCTGGAGATCATAACGCTCTGCTATGGTATTCCTTGCTGACTGGATTAAATGGGATGTAACCTTATCAACGTGTACTTGAACCTGGTACCGGTTTGAGTGTGTAATATCCAATGTGGGGCGTGGCATTTGCAAAGTTCTTTCGAGATATCCTTTATACACGCCTCAAATGCTATGGACCAAATGTTTCTTTGGTGCATAGCAGTGTTCCAGTATGTTTCTATGATCTGCCAGAGTGGGCCTTAAGCAAATGCTTTTGAAACGGGTTGCGTTGCATCACTTACCGTCTCCAAGTCGCTTGAACTCAATAACTGCTGTCTGTTCCTCATTTGGAGTTCCAGGAGTCTACCCATTCCAAATGCAAGACAGGTCATATCTGAGTGACCAAACCAATAGATGCTGGGACTGCCGGAGACCATTGATCGAGGTGTAGACAGCGGCTGCAGTTGCAACTGCCAGTGCCGCAATCTGTGTGTGTTGTCAGTAACTCGCGTTCAGAGTGGATTTGTAATGATTACACAGCCTTTTGTATTCGGGATAGGTGTAGGCTGGTTTTCGTGGCCTGTGGGAGGAGTGGGAGTAAAAACAATGCTGGATGCGGACCTGGATACAACGCGATGCGTTGAGGTTCCTCTGTGTCCTGGTGTGCAAAGACTACTTGTACCTGGGGTGGAGGTTGGAGTATTTATTGACCTTCGCTGCGTAGCAGACTGGGTGGACGTCACACATTGGTTGATATCTGCAACGTGACAATTGTTCAGCGAAGGCGAGGGGGTGAAGTTCAGACCTTCGAATACAAATGCAACCGAACTGCCTCCTTGAGCTGAATCCCTCTCGGAAGCCAGTATGGTAACTCCACTGTAGCAGGCTGAAGTTGAGAATTTCCTGACGGGCAATGCATTTGGTGATTCTCACGATGAGCAAGACTTCGAACATTGTGTACCACCGGAGTTGTGTCGGCGTGAGGGTGTTGGGATTGCATAGCCTAATATTGATCTTCTAAGTTAGGTAAGTAGGAATAATTGCTTCTGCATGCGTATGCAATGGCAGGGGAGGTAGACCCCGATTTGAGTGACCATGGAGGGTTGCGACACCAAAGAGATACACAGTGTGGGCCACGGTAGACTGTAAACCCTGAAATACCCAGTGCCGAGATTCCTTGAAATGCATTCAATGATTGGGTTAACTGCGATCAAATTATTCTCATTTTTAACTCAACATTGACAATCACTGAAACAGCAATCTCGGAAGGTCCATTTGCCACACTTGAAGGATCTTTATGCCTTCTTAGGACAATTCTCGTAGCATCACACTTGTTCTTGGCCCAATACTTCCAACCATCCATTCTGTATTCCTTCCGCTTCCCATTGGAAATCAGCCTCTGGCAGATCAAAACTCATCGAAAGCGAAAGATGACGCGTTCTCTATCCTACGACATCAGTTGCATATGCTGTTTCCACTGCTTGGTTTTGGTAGCCGTGTTGGATGGTTGCACAGTTGGGACATTCTGATCACTACATGGTTTGCTCCAAGATGCACGAGGTCTGAGCGGTAAAAAGAATGTATCATGCAACAGCAATACCCAGGGTGATACACTGTCCTCTCCGCAAGTACTAAATCTCCTCTCAAGGCTTGTCATTGAAGCGATACCTGGGGGTTCTGCAAGGGGAAGGCTGGGCCGTTTTGTGTTCGTTAACCTACAAACTCCACAAGTTGAACCTTGAATCAAGGAATCTCCGAAACTCGAGTATATATCCCTTCTTCCCACCTACACTTCCATTCTTATTTCAACCCGTATTATACCCACCAACAGTATCCTGATCTCGACATCACTTGACTTGCACAAACAAATGCCTCTTGTTCCAAAACACACCAGAAAACCAACATAATATTGTACTTTCCCTGTGGGCTTCCTTCCACTACAACTGTATCATAATGCTAATGTTTCGGATGTAGATTCATTTTCAACTCACAACCATGGCACCATAGGGCAGCATCGAAGGAAAGGGAAAGGCTAGGGCAAAGATGCCGACATCGGCTATAAATCGACACCTGTCGTGGGATCGGAGCTGTGGAAAGGGATACAGCTTGGAACACACCTCTGACGTCGTACGGATACACAATCTTTGCGGAGTGAATGGAGAGAGGGCATGTGACCTCTTTTATGTTATAATCCTTCTTGATCCAGTCACGAATTGCTACTTTTCACAATTCCAGCTGTCCTGGCCACACTGCAGGAGCACGAGTTTGCCCTTTCGGTAGTACAGGGCTGCGTTCCACTCAGAATTGTGGGCAACAATTGATGAAACCTGCAACCAAATGAACAATTGGAGTTGGGAGAATCCCGGTGGCTTCGGGGATCAAGTGGATCTCCTCAATGTTCAAACAACCAGCTGGCGGAATGTTAAACGCACCGGGGAGCAATTCTCTTGGTACAGTAGGGATAATCCCAGTGTCAAGATTTCGCCACCAAGCTGTCGGCAGTACACACCAGGCGATTTCCTGGCCGTTAGACCACTGAATCCCAATGAAAAAATCGACCAGGATGTTGATGATGACACCTTGGCAAATCCCAGTGCACCAAGCGGTGGAAGGAGCCGTCCTGGTGATGGCAATGATAATTACAACAGCGAGAGTGAGGAGGACACCCAAGGTGGTGATCAAGGTACCGGGATCGGGATGGGAACAAATTGAAGAAAAGGGGAAAGAGAAGGCGACTGAGGTTGGGATGGTGAAAGGGAAGGGGAAGGGGAAGGGAAACAGTAAAGGGAAAGGTAGTGGTAAAAACACACCAGGGGGAGATGATATCTCTTGTGCCATTGCTTTGCAGTTGCAGAAGGCAATGTCAGAGGCATACTTGGACACAGAAGTGTAACTAGAGCCGGTCGATTTACAGCCGGATGCATCGCCAGCCATGTCAATTGACTCAGTTGATGAAACCAACTCTACCAAGTCAAACAGCCAATATGACTCAGAACGTGATTGTGAGGTGGATATGCGAATGGAGGATGATTTAGATGCACTGAACAGCGTTGATTTAGACGGCGATGAGCATACGGAAAGCGACGGTGATGATGAAGAAGATGACGACGAGGATTATGGGATCAAAGAGGAGGTGGTGGATTAGCATAAGGAGCAGGATGAGGATGAGGATGAGGATGAGGATAATGGCAAAGAACCTCGGACAATTGACCAGGGAGTGATTGTAAATACATCGGCTGCCGATGGTGATAACATGCTACACAATGAGTCAACCGTGCTGCCTGCACATGGCCAGTAGATTTGTGACGACACCCCATGGCCACAGCGGCGAGCACCTACCCCATGACCACAAACCCCGGAGCCTCCCCAACGTCCACGGACACCGGAGACTCATACCCTCTGTTTGCTGGAACTGTTGGTGCTTGTGATGCCGCAAAATCCACGCCCAGCGGCGCCAAACCCTGCAAGAAGCTGAGGCAGCCGGAAACACCTTGGATGTTGATGTGGAGGAGCTGCTACTCGGCGAATCTGCAGGTGGCAACAGTCTCTCCAATGGCCCTCTCGTGGCTGTCCCTTTCCCAGATTTCCCTCTTTCCGATATCCCTCTCCGTGATGTCCCTCTCTCTCATGTACGTCTCCCTAATGTCCCTCTCTCAGGTGTGTGCCCTGATGGCTCGGTAGGCGAGGAGTGATCCAGTCAGTGCAGTCCAGAAGAGGCATGTGTTTGGGTTAGAGTCGAGTTCTTGTGTTGTGAGTTTTCCTTGCTGTAATCTACACATCTCAGGTACTGATTAAGGAAGGTGTGGAAGTGTTTTGTTCGTATGGGCTAGGGTTAAGTGCTTGTAAGTTTCGTTTGTTCTGATCTAGTTGTCTGAGGCATTGATCATTACATGCGTTGTGACATTTTTGTTTTGCTCAGGGTCAATTTTATATTTACACATAGTATTATGAGATATCGCGCATGCAGTGTTTTTGCAACACCTGGCATGATGATGTTGAGGCTCAATAAATCTCTCAAGTATCGTGAGCTTATACTCCCACCAGAATGTTCAGGCCCAGCACCAACTTCAGCCCCAATCTACAGTGAATATTCCATATCTCCCGTGTTGTCGACAATGCCAGAGAAGACCCCATTCCGTTGCCCTGAACTTTCATGCTGAAAGAAGTTCACCTCAGTCAGATGCCGTCTTAAACATATCAAATGATGCCATTCTGAACACCTTCAAGTTGCAACGTATCCAACTTTTTGCAGTGTGCCCCCACAGGGGGAACCCTGTCAGCATTGTGAATTCAATGCTAACGATGATTTAGTCGAAGACTTGGACCCATTTCCCTACCTCGAATATGTTGGGAAAATCAGAGTCCCAAAGTCTGAACCAATGCCAGCTCCTCTGCCCCAGATGGAAACCTACCCTGGTGCCGGTGCTCCGCTGAACAATTACATTGCTGAGCCATGGGAATACGATGCTCAGGGTTGAGTTGAGATGAACCTACAAGCGAATTCCTACAACCCGTTTGCAATTCGTGAAGAGTACAAATCTGTCCAATGTGGGATTATTGAGACGGGCCTGATGATGTACTATAACAACGATCTAAAGGAAGAAAACCCCACTCTGTGTTTCCCAAGCCTCAAAAACAGTGATGGCGTCCGGAAGCTTGTTGCTACCTAGCCAGATTATCAGGCTCTTGGGGAGTGGAAACTACACACTCTCCAGGACATGTAATGGAATGACAATCACCAACGCGCTATCAAATACTGGAGTTGAGACATGATTAACCGCACGAAATGGATAATGCAGCAGCCAGCTTACGCCGAGCTTCATCTTTACACCCCAGAGCGTGGCTTCAACCGTGATACGCCACCGAAACACCTCTATACCGAAATGCTTACTGCAGACTGGTAGTTGGAGACACAGCTAAGAAGACATACTGCTGGCGACTAACGTGCTAATCGACGGTTAGGTACTGCTCAGAATGGTGGATACATTAGTTCCCTTATTCTTCATGTCCAACGGAACACATCTCTCGAATTTTGCTGGTGACAAGACAGAGTTGCCTGTACATATGACAATTCACAATCTATCTTCTACAATTCACCACATTCACTCAACGCACATCATCGCAATGCTCACTTTCCTGCTGATTCCCATCATAAACTGTACTAATACTCAGATGCGGCGTAATGGGCAGCGGCAAACAAAGCGGTAGTTGCTGAACGAAGTACTCCAGCGTACACTCCACCATCTCAGCTTGAAACACAATCCCAGCGCCAAGAGTGGGTATTACAAAGTTCTCTGTGAAGATGGCAACTTCAGGCGTTGTAATCCGGTTTTAGCCTGAGCATGGCTTGCAGATTGCCCTGAGTGTAGCGACCTACATCATCTTGAGCGGCATGTCTGTTTTTGGTGCAAGTGTCCATAGACAAACATGGAGATTATGGCCCACCTGACAAACAACACCACCGGCAGGATCACACCCTATATATCGAACACTCAGCGATGCCAACACCATATCAGCCAATGCCAAACTGTCGTAGCACCATGTTCACCCAAGGATTCAATGTGTTTCGACGTATTCCCTATATCGTTAGCTATCTCCCTAATCCCGACCTCGTCCATTCAATGCCGATCGGCATGCTTGATCACCTGCAGAAGTTGGTTTTCCAGTTCATAAACATACACGAACGGCTCAACCAGTACAAAGCAATATTGTTATCCATGCCTGCTTACAATGACCTCACACCAAGTGTTAAGTTGTATGAAGAAGTTTGTCAATTGAATAGGAAGGAGATGAAGGCAATGAGACGGTACCTGCTTGGAGTTGTAACCCAGTCTCTACAAGGTGGAAGCCCCCCTCAGTGTCCCATATTCAATAATGCAATCTAGTGCACACTCCCATTGTTGGAATGCTATATGAATGCTTGATATAAATCGCACGATGATCCAACATTGAGCTATACAGAGGACATCTTGACTCGCTTTCACGCCTTCAAAGATGTGTTCTCACTCGGGCGAGCCAGCAAAACAGTCAAGATCAAAGCCAATGCCCTGAGTACGGAAATTGTGAAGAAGTGAAAGATAGATGAGGAAACAAATGATGACACTTCAGCACTGTCCCACAAGCGGCACGAAATGAAAGCCTGGCGGGATACTATCAGGCACGTGATAGATGTTTCCATCATGATAGATGACAACTTCAACATTCGAAAGATCCACTTGATGACTTATTGGGTTGAACAGATTGGCCGATACGGAGCCTTGCCACAGAGATCTGCTCAGAGACATGCACAAGCCCATAAAATGTACTGGAAGGATAGTTGGATCGCCTCCAATTACAAACTCAACGACCTGTGACGGGTGATGACCATTCAGCATCGCATCCTCAGCTTCGAAGTCACAGTGCTCAATCTCCAAGCCCTGGCTCAGAGTCGGGAGATCATCGCAGCCGGATGCCAAGTCCTCCCTTCCAGTGCTGATCAGGCTGCCCCTCTGAGACCCCCCTCGTATGTGAAGCCCAAATTCATGGGACCCCACAACCGCTATAATGGAAAGCATTCTGACGCTATAATCAACATCATTAGAGCATTATTTCACAATACGCAAGACGCAATGCACTGCATGGCAATATGCAGCGGAACATGGGAGTGTATGAATCATAAGTTTCATATCAAGACGTATATATCGGATGAACTACCGCACGCAACAGAGCTCTGTATTTACGATAGTATTCTGCATCATGTTGAACGTTTCGAGGGTGAAGCCATATCTCAGATGAGTCGATGCAGAGGAAGCCAGAGCTGGCATGGACGGGATCAACAGAATGACAAGGTGTGGGCAAAATAACACCCAGAGAGATGTTATACCTAGTGTTAGCAAAGGATCCAGGTAACCCGCCAGCGGTCCGGTTTTCGGCTGGCAGTTTGGTTCAGTTCAGGTTGTTACCCGGGGAAACAATGGAACCGCTATGGCTTCGCGGGTTTGTTACTCGGACCAGACAGAAACCCTATGTTCTTTGCCCAGGTAGGAACCGGACCGCAGGTCCAGTTTGTGGTTGCTACATTTTTGGCTCCAGTTAAGTTTTTGAGTTCTGATGGGATCATAACATGATGTATACGTTGATTGTGCAGTGTAAGCAAATCCTTCGCCTCAGACTTTCAGAATTGAGATTGGACTGATATTTGTTTCAGTGTCTGTGGAATGAGCGTACATTGTAACCGAAATTCGCGGGTTTTTGACATCGACTCAACGCATATTCGTCTGTTAGCAATTCTGACAGCGGGAGGTGATAGAGCATCCAAATCTGCTCAGTCAGCGTATACATCCTGTCATGATACGATCAGAACTCAAATACCTAATTGGAGCGAAACATCTGGGCTTGCAAAGGCCGGGTTTTGAGGTGGAAACTGGCCGAAATGCCAATCTTCCGTGTATTTCAGGTGGTAAAACCGTGGCCACGGTTTGGTCCCGGTTTCAACCCCAACCCGGAACCGTTCTTGCGGGTTGCAACCATTTCTCACACCAGTTATAGCGCGCTAAATGGGTGTCTCCCGTGGCAACTGCAATGACTATCCAAAATCAAACTCCAAAACGAGGATAGAGCTTTCATTGAGTATTGGTTGGCCCTCACGCGCTCCACAATATCTGACAACTTAGGTATCTTGAATAGTCTCTTGACATCTGTACAAGTGAGCAAAGCACCGCCAGCCTTTTCTTTGCAAGTTTTCAACTTGGGAAATATTGTCGGCTGTGTGCACTCAATTCCAGCGATAACTACTAGTAGTAAGACATACGACGGATGGAATGAGCAATGGAGTTTCAATAGCCACCAAGACCTGGCGACTTGGAATGCTGTGTATACTTAGTCAAGAGAGAATTGCATTTTGTGCGCAGGTAGAAGGAAAGCGAGGAGAGTTATTCGCAGCATCACCCATCGTATTGCAATCCCAATGCAAGTGCATACCCAATGAACACATTTGACATATTGTCATACTTGGCCACAACGCCAGAGTGAACGCTTAAAATAGAAAACTGACAGAATCTGAAGGAACAGCGAAACAGGATTCGGAGAGCGATATTTCACTCGACGTGTTATATGGACACCGGGCGTGGAGTAATCAGCCACTTGGGTATCTCTAAAGTCTGGGATGCAGCGAGTCCACTCAAACAGAGCCATTCCGCCAGAACGGAATAATGTTTTGCGTATATCTCTGCTGTCTGTCCGTTACTGAGCTCAATGGGGCAGGTGAGAAAGGGATTTCCTACCCACAACATGTTATTTCCTTGCCTGGGTAATGGTAACCCTCTATGGACAATTTGAAATCTCTGTGATAGTACATCTGATAATCTTATGTGCTGACCAGCCTATCATACAACAATATCAGTATGTTTCCACATATTGTCACATAGATCATCTTACACTAACTTCCACCAGTTCAAGACCATTCAATTGCCCCCAGTTGCACAATATTGTGGCCTGTATGTGCAGTTCAAATATGCCTCATCAGCAACAACTCTAGTTTCCGTCAGGAACACCAGGGTGTTCCGGACGGCTCTGACGGCTCTGACGGAACCTCGTACCCTAGGAGGGCATTCCTGCCGGCCTTCAGAGTAACTGGGAGCGCCGACGACAAGCCTGGGAGCGCCGGTGACATGTCTGGGAGCACCTCGAATCACAGTCATGTATTCAGTTTGTATTCTCATCTATGTATCTATGTATCTATATAGCTACCCATCTACACACGCTATATCTGGACTGGCTGCAGGTGGTGCTTGAGAGGAATTCGAAGTGCGCCTGAAAATGACAATCGAGTGAACTCAGAGATATACTCCGAGGCCGTGATCGAGCGACTTTGGAGATGCACTGGGAGGCGGTAATTGACCGTATTTGGAGATACACTTGGAGACCGTGATCGAGTGAACTTAGAGATGCACTCCGAGATCGTGATCGAGCGAGTTTGGAGATGCACTTGTGGAGGCCGTAATCGAGCGAGTTTGGAGATACATTTGGAGGCCGTAATCAAGCAAGTGTGGAGATACACTTGGAGGCCGTGATCGAACGAGTTTGGAGATGCACTTGTAGGCCTTGATCGAGCGACATTGGAGATGCCCTTGGAGGCCGTGATTGGGCGAGTTGGAAGATACACTTGGAGGCTGTGATCGAGCGACATTAGACGAGTACTTGGAGGCGGTCGATGGACGGCGCGCCGGGACTCAATTCATCAGTAAGCCAACTCGCAACCGTGGGAATGTGACAAGGTGACTTTACCTTTGAAGCTCTTATGGAGAACTGGCTGGTGGTGGTCGATCGGTAGGGAGGTACACCGGAAGCTGAAGCTTCATTCAGGGGTCAACTCGAAATCGTGAGATTGAAGGGACCACAGACAATCTTGGGTGTATGCTGTACTCGGTGTATGCTGCACTCAGTGTTAACTCATGATGATGGCATGGAGAGATAGAGAGGGATGACTTAACTTTGTGTTCTTGCGATGATGGTAGAGTTGTGGACGAGAAAGAGAG
>Ga0307515_10001202_pt1 | contig 59215 bp, 47 predicted proteins | sample 17_EM_MG_FD_194513 | JGI IMG/M metagenome (GOLD analysis project Ga0307515, IMG submission 194513) | Populus trichocarpa ectomycorrhiza microbial communities from riparian zone in the Pacific Northwest, United States - 17_EM | ecosystem: Host-associated > Plants > Roots > Unclassified | place... | reverse complement strand
TTCCATGCTGACACGACATGTGTGCATTTCTTTCTTCGTCGAAGACGACTTCTGATTGGGCTTTCACCTTCTGGAATTCGGGATCCCATATCCTCCACAACGTCTTTGAATCGTGTGTGTAGCCTACAATCATGCAGGGCTTTGACCTTGGGCCAAACTTGCCCTGGCGGCGTTGAACTTCGGGAATGAGTCTGCTGGCATAGCATCCGAATCGGCGTAGGTTGTGGAGAGAGGCTGGATACGATATTTCGTTGCCGGCTGCATCGTGCGTCGGTGTGCCAAATCCATGCAGCATCTCGTATGGCGTTTCGTACGGTGCTTGATACCGATCGCGGTCATTTCTCTTTAGGCCTTCATTCGGTGATCTTTGATGGAGATAGACTGCGGTATTAACCGCTTCTCCCCAGAGCTGAATGGGAGCCTGAGAGTCAATCATCGTCGCCTGGGCTTTTTCAGTGATTGTACGGATCATTCGTTCGGCAACACCGTTCTTATGCTGGGTGTATGGAGGGCATGGCTCGGATGTAGTACCGCGGGCCGCGAGGACATACCGGAAGGTCTTATTGTCGGATTCTCCCCGTCCATTGTCGCACCGGAATCGCTTGATGTCGTATCCCATTGAGTCTACTCGGGCCTGAAATGACTGGTAGGCGGAGGTGCAGGTCTCAGGTTTCTTATTTCGGAGCAGCCATACGGATGTGTACCTCGTGTAGTCGTCGATGAATAGTATATAGTATCGATTGTCTCCCATGGTCGGTGTAGAGAAGGGACCGCACATATCCGAATGTACAAGTTCAAAAGGCTTCATAGTGCGCTTGACTGGCACTCTAATGAACCTTTGTTTGTGCTTGGCTTGGATGCAGACTGTGCACATAGAATCATCGTGTGTATATCCGACAATTAGAGCTTTCATGGTGGTAGGATTCATATGGGCTAGTCGTCGGTGCCATATTCTAGATTCTGAGATCGTGAGAGACTTTCGAGTGGACTTAGTTTTGGCAGTCGAAGGTGCATGTGGAGCAGACGAAGCAGGTGGATTCGTAGATGCGATCGTAGGTTCTGCGATTAGTACTCTTGAGCTGTCTCACTTTCTCTTTTTCCTGTTCTCGGTAGTCGATAAGAGTGCGGTTGCGGGGACTATGATATTTATGCCATCGATCAGTTTCCCGGCGAGAGTGCAAGAAGATGGCGAAGTTAAGGAGCATTTTCCGTTCTGAAATATAGTCGTATGCCCGCCCAAATCCAATTGGTTGATCGATAGATGGGAAAGTCGAAAAGTAGGAGTATGGAGGGCTTCGACGTGATATCCCTGTATGACGTTGATGAAGCCATAATGCGTGGCGGTGACTGAGTTGTTGTCTCCGAGTTCAATTACTATAGGAAGTGAGAGCATTTTGAACGTTGAGAAGCTGCTGCGGTCATTCCACATGTGGTGTGACGCGCCGGAATCAATGACCCACTTCGGAGCGGCGGCGAGAGCACAAGCAGTTAGTCAGAAGGGATCGCAGTCTCTGCTCGTAGCGAGAGCTGCTGTAGCAGTGGCTTCCTTCACTTTCCACCATTCCTTTATACGTTCGTAGGAGACGCAATCGACTTTGACGTGGCCTGGGAGCCCGCACTGGAAGCAAATGCGCTGATCGTTGTTTCCTCCCTCCTGAGCACGTTTCCGCTTTCTGCATGCATCTGTAGTATGGCTGTCAATTTTGCAATAGGTGCACTTGCACTCGTGGCTATCTCCGCTTCCACCGCATCCACCGCGTCCACTGAGTCCACCGCGCCCACGGCCACGGTAACCGCCACGTTGGGAAAATAGGGCGGCCCCTGTGGATGCATCTCCAAGTTCCTTGGTAAGGCCGGTTGTAGTTTCTTCTTCTAGGAGGTCATGCATGGCTTCTTCGGGTGTGGGCAAGGGTCTTCTATGCTTCAGGACCATTAATATCATCGCATACTGTGATGGCAATGATGTGAATATTTGCCTGCGGAAATCATGATCGGTGATTGCATCGTCTGTATGGTCCAGTTGTGTGCGGTAGTTACTAAGCTTGGTGAAGTATGCTTCAAGTGGTTCGTCCTCCTTGGGTCGGCAAGCACGGAACTGGCGAAAGATGTCCTGTCTGCCGATATACGATCCGGCTGCGTCCAAGCTGGTCTCTAGTGTATTCCACATCTCGAGAGGGTTTCTCATTCTCTTGACGATTCACCGTACTTCGGGGGAACAGGACAGTCTGATCATAGATGCAGCTTCGGCTTCTTTAGCCTTCCAATCATCATAGTTGTCATCGTGGTTGAAATGATGGGGCTGCGGTTCAGGATCATCCCCGGTGACGATTGCGTATGCTCCCATGGCTGATAGGATGAGTATCATATCGTCTTTCCATTTGTCGTAGTTTGCGTGAGTGAGCTTGGGAATGTCGCCCCACATTGTTTTGTTGAAGGCGGGTTCGGAGGAGTTTATCGACGAAGACATTGTGAGATCGTGGCGATGGTGTTGAGGTTTAGGATTCTTGAGGATTAGGGTTCTTTTTGAAATCGTGAGAATAGGATTTTATATGGTAGCGATATCCGGGCTCATAACCTGTTGAAATACTGATTGCTAGGAGCTTAATTCAACTATCTAAGAGAGCCACAAGGCTATATATATACGGTACGAGCACGTACGTACTCATCTAAATGTAGAGACGGCTGAGCTCCGTCAGCCCGTATCAGAGCTACTCCGTCAGCCCGTATCAGAGCCAGCCCTGTCAGCCCGTATGAGAGCCAGCCCTGTCAGCCCGTATAAGGGCCAGGCCCAGTCAGCCCGGATAAGATCCATTTATGCAACACGCCACCTGACATCATTCTCGAGTGATACCTCATGACCCCGGAACCGTGACTATTCCAAAGGCGTAACATGATCAATCAGGCTCTGCATCAGGCGGAAGACAGCCTATGCGTTTGATTGACTGTGGCGTCCCGGAACTTTTCCTCATATGACTACTTCCTGGTCGTGAAGTCCCTTACAGCATTCGCAATCTTCCATTGATGATATCAAGACCCTCCATAAGCTCTCCAACTGTTGTGGGCGCAGTTTTTGCCGCGATATAATATGTGTCCAGTTTAATGGCTGCCGGAACCCTGAATTCGGTTGTGCCGTACTTCTTGACTCATTCACGGAAGTAGTCAGCTGCGTCCCACCATCCCAGTTATGTCAATTCGTCAAGCGTCATCTGTTTCTGCTGAAACCTCATGATATGCAGCTGTACTGTTTTGGAGATTGTGCCCATCACCCAGCCCGGGTTGTCATCTTCGCTCAGCTTGCCCAGCTCTATATCTTCATCTACCTTATATTCACCACCCTCCTCATCGTTGGAACGTGCAATATCACTCAGACTGTCTCTAATGGTAACTCTTATCTCTAGAAATGTCTTTTCGGGCTCTCTGGTTGTTAACCCCACGTTTTCAGCTTTCCTCATAGCCTCTGGCTCCTGCTTAATCCCTGTCTCTGCGTGTTAATCTAGCTTTCTTGCCACAGTGGTTTCTCTCTCAACATAATCCTCGATCAATTTGTCTTTCTCTTCATTGCTCAAAATGTGAGTTTCATGTCATGTCTCAGCCGCAAGCTTCTCTTTGGATCGCAAGCTGTGCATTGCCCCAAGGGCTCTGACTGTTTCTGCTTCCAGGGCACTCTCGCCTTCATTCGCTTGATGACATCGTCATGAGGAACATTTTGTGGATTTGCCAAATTTGCACGCCGGAAGTGGCAAAAAGTTGTTTTCTGGAGTATTGACCATTGTGGTTTGAGTTGACTTTGTTGTTGGGTGAGATGATGGATGTTGCAAGAGATGGATGATATGGAGGCAAGCTGCATCATTAATGTCAAGGTTCGTACATTTAATCAACTTGAACAAAGCAACATCTGCATTTTGACTGTCACTACAATGGGAATAGTTAATCTTACCTTACAACATGACTTGATTGTTAGTGTCAGTTTCATGTAATATCCCGGGGAATTGTCGAGACAAACATCACCAGACGTCCTTTCCCCCAAAGAATTTCCTGTTTATATCAGACAATTATGTGATTTCTGCTGTCATACACTTCGATTTATCACTGTAAACAAACAAACAACATCGGACCAACTTACTGCAAATCACGGGCTGGTGGGAAACCCCTGCAACTTGCAGCCATATGCTGCAGGATTCTTCTTGAGTAGAACCTGCAAGTTGGCTGTCACTTATTCCATTCTGACTTGAAGCTAACTATATATTCCTCAGGACTTCCCACTTCTTTTCATTATCAGCTTACTCTTCTATTCCACACCAGCAAATTGTGCCTAGACAAACACCTCAGCCAGGTTAGAGCGGATCTGAATCAAGCCAATCAATGGGCGCATCATCCAATGCAACACTTGCTGGCACACAGCAACAACAGAGACATCAGTTAGTCCACTGCAACGCTGCCAACGCAGCTGCTGTAAATAGGACCCAGGATGCACATTTCACAATCATCCGTGAAACCAGAAGCAGGAAGAATGAGAAGTGGCATGTAATTACATGTGACTATATCGATATTGTGGTAAATTTGGGTCAACTCACCATATAACATACAGTGGGCATATGTACAGAGCTACTTGACCAATTTATCACTCCACATCAAAGAAAGCCTCCATGATCGACGAAGGTATTTATCCACACAGTCCACGAAGTCGCACATCATGATGATGTCAGTTCGGGTATTGTCATGTACAAATTTCGTGATAATCATCCTCGAGAGTGGATGAAATTGGCATTAATCACCTTACCGGAGGTTATGGAGGGGTATATGGTAGAGGTAGTAGCCGAATCTCATTGTTAGAAGCAGCAACTAATTTCTTGTATGTATCGAACATGTCTGCTACAATGGGAAGAAAAGGTGGTCGGGTACAGCTGAAACAGTCCAACATGCGCCTGGCCTTGAATATGGCCAAAATGGCCAAAGGAGGGTTTTTGTGCCCCGCAATGGAGGAAATGAAATACCTGATCAAGCAACTTGCGCCAAAGTTCAAGAAGAGCGGAAGCGGGGAGTTATATTTCCCGGGCCCAGAAAGGAGAAGGCCGGGATAGAATGAGACCCTGCTATTCTTCGTCACAACAACCTGGACGGATGCCATACATTCGACAATCGCACTGCTTACAATCCGTAGCCTCGCTGGAGGTGCAATGGAATGGGTGAATCTCCACCAGACCAATACAGACAGCCGACACCAGAACCGACGCCACCAGTGCCTGGAACGCCACCTGCACCTCCCGGTCTCACTGAGGGAGCTCAAAGTTCTCAAATTGACAATTTGCCACCTGGATATCCGTATTTACATGCTCTTCTTCCTAATGCTCAATTGTTCAATCTGGATGCACATGCCCAGGATAGCCACCACAACAAAGATTTTCATCCAGATATGCTGACTGATGAAGGAATATCCACTGGTTAGTACACTATGTGCTGTGTGGTAATGCAGCTAACATCCATTTTGCAGATGAGAGCAGCCTGTTCAGCGAACCTGCAAGTGCGGTCAAGTATTGATCGAAAGGAACGGGAATGTTGGGTGTATTATTATCTACAATCAGCGGACACAGTAAATTATATTTTGAAGGATATATTTATATGTATTATTAACAAACAATGTAGTGATCAACGAGAAAGTAAATGAAAACAATAGAAAGGCAGCCAGAACAATGTGAATGATATACTATGCCAAATCAAATGATTGCATATTGCAGATATGCCCATGGCAAAATGAGTGTCAATGGAGTGTCAACAAATCTAAGTCTTGTAACTGAGGTAATTACAAATTGAATTGGTCATGGTTATATGTAATCGAAGCATTGGCTGCCTTTATAGGCAATAATACTAGTGACACACTCCATACTGCATCCTGAAAATGAGCATCAACTAAGCATCAACGATTTTTGGGCTTGCATCCTGCGCAATCTGACAGGCGATGGGTTGCAGACAGTCATAAAGGAATTATTGGCCACCTTCATACGAAAAAGAGACAGCGATACTGTCCCTGCCCATCTTGAAAATGAGCGTCAACGGATTAGCAACGATTTTTGGTCTTGCATCTTCGGTAATATGAGTGGTGCTTGATCACTAGCATCCATAAACATGGAGTTGGCAGCATTTATAGGCTGCTAAGCAAGGGATATTCCCGCGACAGCCTCTAGGACAGTTACAACTTATTTCACTTTCAAAGCTACCAGTAAGTGTTCATGAGCATATTAGCATACAAAAACTGTCAAAACGATGTATATAAACAATATCTGCCACATCGCGCTGAGACTAACCACGATGCATGGCCAACAATCATTGACGCTCAGTTGACGCTCAAGTTCGAGATGGGGCAGGGAGCATTACGCTTTCTCTTTTTTCTATAAAGGTGGCCAATACATCGCTTATGACTGTGTGCAACATATTGCCTGCCAGCTTACCCAGAATACATGACCAACAATCGTTGACGCTCCGTTGACCCTCATTTTTAGGATGTGGTAGGGACCGTGTCTCCGTTTGTTTTGATCATTAAGGCGGCCAATACATCAAAACAAGACAGTGAAGTTCCAATGTCAATATTTTGCGATTAGCAGTAGCATATGTGTATGCGACGATAAATAGTGAAACCCAAAATGCAGAACCAGAGATTGGAACTGACAGGTCTAGCCAAACCCGGCAAATCCCATGGGTTGACGGGTACCAGACTGGGTTTGGCCCGCCAAAAGGCAGGAGGCCAGGTCTCTGGAGTGGTCTGGGACCGATCTGACCCATTTTTGGGGTCCAAACCAGGACCCATCGCTATCACTACGCACTCCTCGTGTTGGATAGATACTTCTCTATTCCCTCTGTCCGGATTGACGCTCCTCTATTTCATTCCACTCTCTGCAGCATGGACCGGCAGCTCATGAATTCCCACCAGCACAGCGTGGCATCGATTGTTACTTGTATATTGCCTTCCGCAGTCCTTACCCCTCCCCCGATTTTTTGCTGTCCTCCACTATGATAGAACTTCTCAATCGCAATTGGTGAACTGCTGCCCGGATTGACACTCATGTATGTCGTTCTGCACTCCTGCCTCCCACTTTCCGGGTTCTTCCACAAGTAGGTGCACCGCGATATCCCTGTCATCGCTTCGCAACCTAGAGTTCGGACTCTTTCTTGTCATTCTGCATTCCTCCAACACCTTCTGTGTACTCTTCTTTTCCATACAACCCCTGCCATCTGGCACTTCTCTTTTCCTGGTGTTGTTACCCTTTTGCATCCACCTATATCATATTGCATTTTAAACTCCCATTTAGATTTGCAGGTAGCTAACATCTCATTTCACCTTTGGTAGGTACAACAAATTGAGCCAAACAACATTTGAATAAAATTTCTTCCTCTTGCAGGGTACCAACAATCGGCAAATACAAGCAGGGCCTACAGCAATTGTTTGCAGTTGATGAATTGTGTTTTCCTGCTTTCATCAGCTGTGATGAGATGGGAAAAGTAGTGGATGACATTGACACCATGTGTGATTTATATTATTCAATCGCTTAGTCAGATCATTGTTTCAGTGTACCCGCGTTCAAATTTAAATCACTCACCTTTTTCTTCGGTTCCTAGCGCAGCATGGCCAAAAATACAATGTTTAAACAAATGATAGCTAGTATGATTCAACAGTGATAATGAACTATGTTCCATGTATCATATTGGCCATCGAGTGTAATCAATCTCTCGTATACTTTCTGAGATGTCTCAGATATCACCTGCAGTCCACGCAATCCATGTTCGGAAGCACCCAGGCATCTGTCCCAGTTTCCTCCTAATTACTATATTGGTTTGGTGACACACCGTGGTTCACTAAAGGTTCTCTCCCACGCTCCGACATGTTCCGAAATCTTTCATAATTGCTCCCATGGTATGCCTCTACAAGTCATCAGTGATTCCAGGTATTCCCAAAGCGGGGCAGAATGCCCTCCTACAGTCTGATTCTCTCCTGAAATTGACGCTTCCAAGTTGGCCATCCACATCCCGTCTGATACTCCTGGAGTCTGCCGGTGAAAAAGATTCCGTTTGTGGATGTTGAGAGCAATTGGAGGTGTACCTGAAAATGATGATCGAGTGAACTCAGTGATGAATTTGCAAGCCGGTATCATGCAACCTTCAAGATGCACTTGGAGGCCGGGACAGAGTGAATGTAGTCATAGACATGTTCGTGGTGATGGAGGGAGTTTCCAGATCGCCTTGGAGGCAGTAAACGAGAGAGTTTGGAGACACTTGGAGGCCATAATCGTGTGACTGTGGCAGCCTGTTTCTGTCCAGTCCATAGATACACTTGGATGCTGTGATCTAGTCGACTTGGATATGCACTCCGAGGTCATTCTAAAGCGGGTTTTGAGATGCATTTGGAAGATATCATCAAGCATTATGAGAGGGGTACTTGGAGGAAGTCATTGGGAGGCGGTCGATGGGAGGCATTCAGGGTACTGAGACTCTATTCAGCTGTTGTTTAACTCACAACTGTGGGAATGTGACAAGGTGATGTCATAGTTGAACTGTCATGGTGAGCTGGCTGGTGGTGGTCAATCTTGTTGGCCGGAACACTGAAGCTACATGGAGCGGTCAACTTGTAATTGTGGGAATGAAGGGATGATATACAATCTTCGTTGTATGGAGTACTTGGTACATGCTGTACACGGTGTATGTTGTACTCAGTGTATGCTGTTCTCAGTGTTAACTGATGATCGTGGCTTTGAGAGTTAGAGAGGGATAACTTGACTTTGGGTTCTACCATGATGGTAGAATTGAGAACAAGATGAACAGAAGACAGATCAAAATCGTTACGATATGGAGGATACAAGCGGAGATGAGACAGTAGAGGTGTGACCTGCCTGGTTTTGTTTAGAAGACCTTGCATCAGTATTCTTAACCAGCAGATTGGGAGTTGTAACTGCCATAGCAGGAATGGTAAATTGCCTCCCACACAAAATTCTCCTAAGTCCCAGTTTGTCATGATGCTTTCCCCCATCTCCCCTCATCCCTCGCTTTCTCATCCTCAACTCTACCTTCAGCTAACAATACAAAGTGAAATCATCCATCTCTATTACTCCATGCCACGATCATGAGATAACACGAAGTACTGCATATACCGAGTACTGCACTGTCCAACAGTCAACTTTCTCCTGCTACCAGCCAGTCCATCAGCAATATGTAAATCAGTCTGAAAGCCACACACAAACCTCCCAGACACTCCGGCAAGTCTCACCAGTGCTCCTAAGTAATTCCAGCTACTTCCAGGCCCCTCATGATCTAAGCAATGTGCTCTAGAACTTGGCAAGTGCATTCTCCAGTGCTCTTAAAAGCACCGGCAGTTATGGAGGTGCATTCAGGATGCAACAATATTTGACTGATAGGATAATCAAATTTTGGACCAGGTAAGACGACTGTGCAGATCTGCATGAGACTTTGAGAGTGGCTGAGACCTCTGCGCAGCTTTGTGGGAGACTTTAAACTTGGTGCCATATTCCCACAGCAGTGGTTACTAGGGTTCCATAACCAGACGCCATTTCATCTATCATATTAGTGTTTGTTTGAATTACATCATTTGCTATGTCACACAATGGCATGTCTTGTTGATCAAAGTGTCTCTAAATATATACAAATGGTCATTCTGGCTGCAGATGGTGCTCAAGCACAAGTGGAAGAACACTTGTAGAGACAAATTCGGTGTACTGTGAGATGCACTTCTCCATGTTCGTGGCTAGAAATTCTGATTCTTACCAGCACCACCACTCAGATTGGCAGGTCAGCGGGTGAGGCCAGAGAAGGGAGGAAAGTATGGAGATATCCGGATGACCGTGATAGACTGGGCTGCAGGGAGTATCCATTTGAGAGATGCTATGGTAGTTACCCATCAACTAATCATATCATGAAATACACACACTATCTTTCCAAGCTGTTCATCTCACTTGCTCTTTCCGAGATTTCATAGATCCACACAATTTGTGTTGTTGCTCATGGCCGGGTACCCTGCCGCTTCATCTCACCCTTATCCTACACGCATCAAGTTAGAACCGTGCATTCTCATGCATTCCGGGTGGATGCTGTCAGAGGTGTGATGGAGTATGGACAATACCCCCTCAGCCTTCTAGCACCACGGGTTCACCACAGTGTGATCTAGCGAGTTTGGAGATGCACTTCCGTCCAGAAATCATGTGAACCCCGAGATACACTTGGGGGCCATGATGGCCCAAGTTTGAGGATGCACTTGGAGGCCATGATCATGTGAACTTGGAGGCCGTAATCAAGCAACTATGGAGATGCACTGGGAGGTGATGATCATGTCTACTTGGAGTCCGCAATGGATGGAGTCCAGAGAATCAATTGGCGGCAGTGACTGTGTGAACACAGACTTACACTGGGTGTAAGCGATGGATCAACATCGGAGGTGTACCAAGAGGGGGTCTATCTGGAGGTGGTCGATGTGGAGGCCCTAGGATAGGAGGGAGGCATGATGCGTGCTGAGACACTATTCATAGGTTTACTTGAAATTGCGAGAATGTAGGGAGTTGAGTACAAGAAGGTCCACCAAGAGATGAGACATGAGACATGAGACATGAGACATGAGAGACTGACTGAGAGCAGGAGACAGTCAATATCGAAATAATGCAGTAGTCAGTGTAACCAGTATGTTGTATATGCAGTATTTGGTGTATGTTATCCTCAGTGTTAAGTCATGATCATGGCATGGGGAGATAGCCAGTGATGACTTAACTGTGTGATCTCAGGTGATGGTACAGTAGAGGATGACAATGACTGAGATGAGAAGGGATAGGGGATATCATCATCAGATGCTGGGACTTATGAGAATTTTGTGTGCAAGACAATTTAACTTGACTGATTGGGTAGGTACGACTCCTGGTCTGGTGGGTAAGTACACCGACACTGCACCTCCTATACTCAATCAGGCAAGTCTTAACCCTGATTGCCCTTATCCTCTCGTATCCTCTATATCATTCCCATCTTCATCCCCCATCTCTCTTTCTTTTCCACAACTCTGTCATGATTACACAATACCATGTTAAATCATCTCTCTCTATCTCTCCATGCCATAATCATGAGTTAACACCAAGTGCAGCATACACTGAGTACAGCATACACCATCTACAGCATGTACCCAAGATTGACTGTCTTCCCTTCATTCTCATGTTTACAAGTTGACCCCTCAATATAGCTTCAGCTTATGTTGTAGCATTCCTACAGATTTAATGCCACCAGTCAAGCTCTCCATGAGAGCTAAAATGTAACGTCACCTTGTCACATTCCCATGGATGTGCATTAACTAACCGATGGATACAGTGTCAGTACCTGGCACACCTCCTATTGATTGCCTCCAAACCTACCAACTGCCAGTACTCCTCCAATCAAATTTTATCATTGCCTCCAAGTCAATCTCCAAACTTGCTTCATCATAGCCTCGAAGTGCTGACACTCATGGCTGCCAAGTGCATCTCCAGACTCGCACGAGCACTCCAGTAATGTGCATCACCACATTCGGTCAATCGGCATCTTCAGGCACAGCATGAATTTCTCTCAAGCACCGCCCGTGGCCAGTGCGGATTTGCCATGTGCAGATGCATATCTATATAGATACATAAATACAAAGATGACAATACAAACTGAATACATGAGTTTTAAAAATCATTTAATGATATGTAGTAACTATGATTTCCAGGCACACCTGCAGTGTTCCCAAGAAGATGTTGGTTTTCCCAGACTGCTCTAGAGTGATTCAAGATGCACCCAAGCTTCTTTCTTGCGGTCTCAGGTGCTCCCAGGCTTGTTACCAGTGCACCCAGTCTTGTCTCTGGTGCACCCAGCTGCTCCGCTGGTTGTTACCAGAACTCCTGTGTTCTTGCAGAGATTCTCTCCAGCGCTCCCAGGTGCATCTGAGGGCCACTGCATCAATCCATTCATCTCTGGGATTTCACCACCCTGAGATTCTGGTCCAACAACTCCCAAACACTCCCAGTGACAAAATACATTTTGCTGATGTCTCTCATTTCTCATTTCTCTTCTCTCTGCCGAACTTGTTGTACTCAGCTCTCTTCATTCCCACAATTACATGTTGATCAATGAGTAGAGTCTTGGGTGCTGTCAAACCACTCTCCCCAACTACCGCATTCAGATTGGCCATATGTATATATATAGAGTGAAAGAAATCGAGAATTCATACTATATTACAGTAGAGTAAATCTTGTGACTGTAACAAAGATGAATATGATAGACAACATGCACTGTAGTTATGGAACTATAGAAGCCACTGCTATGAGAATATGGTTCCAAGTCTTCTGCAGAGCCGTTCAGAGGTCTCAGCTGCTCTTGAAGTCGACCTCAGACCTGCTTAGCTGTCTCAGCTGCTTCAAAATTTAACTAGCCTATAAGTCGAATATCGTAGCATTTTTGATGCACCTCATTTACTGAAGGTTCTATCAAGAGCACCTGACAGGGCTCTTGCAGAGTCTGAGAGTACTTTCCTAAGCTCCATGTGGGCCTGGGAGAATCTGATATTACATAGGAGCACTGGTAAGGTCAACCAAACTGACTGGGATAGTTTGGTGTGGCTCTTGGGCTGCTATACATTCTTCCGATGCAGTGTTCATTATTGCACGATTGCCACACACAGTTTTGTCATTCTACTGCTCCTGATATGTATGCTTGAAGAATGCTGACTGCAGGCCATGATATTCGCAGTTCAGCGGACGAATTAGTAACCCCAGTTCATACATCGGAGTGTGACTCATACGGCAAGTATTGAACTTGACCCACATATGGTTGGCATGGTCACTGTGACCTGCTAGGTAAGACGCTGGAATTCCCCAGCAACAGCTCAGTTGGCCATAGTTCAAGGGCCACTGAGCTCAGTGATCAATGTCTTTGCCCTTGGACATTGCATGACCTGCTCCAGCACAATCCTTGTGATATCACATGGCAACTGCAGATTTATATCTTTCTAGACTTGGTCATCAGATGCGGAATTCCGTTGGAACTTGGGTGGCACCAGGGGGAAGGCAAGCACAATGTGAGCACAGTAGCTGTACTTGATCCATACAGAGAAATGGATAGTCTAAATGGTCAGGGAGATCACCAGGCTTTAATGGTGTTGCAGAAGTCTGTGAGCTGCATCTTGTCTGATTCACAGATAATTGGAATAATTGTTGCCCTTGGGGGAAGACTATACTGCATCTGCCAACACCAGTCTGCCATAATTATCTCCAATTACACTCGATCACCCTCTGCATCCACTGTCCATGTCAGCCCAGAGACATTGTGATCCGTATGTGAGCGTTTGTGAAAGAGGTACCATGCACAGTCTACCAGGCATCATAAATGGTCACACCTGCATCTGCTTGGTGTGGAGTTGGAAGATTCTCTCAATTTCGGTAGCCAGGTATCCATTCTGTAGATTTGATAGTACATTGTTCATCCAGAGTTGAAGGAGACATGCAGAGCAACCTTGCATCTGCCATTGTTGAAGTGGTGAAAAGGTAGCAACTTGGGATTGTGGGTATCGACAAATCTGATGGCCTGTTTGAAGTGGATGGTGCAATGAATGGGTTACCATGGGTGACTGATATCACCACTGAACAGATTGAATTCAAGATTATCATTGAAGGTCCTCTTGGAAATGGGATGTATCCGGATTTCTGGATGTTCATCATCCCGCGGGGTTTCTACAGGGACAGCCTCCTCTGGAACGGATGGGTGGGGCGGAGAATTGGGTGATGGGATGAATCTGTCCCAGCCATCATCTTTGGGGTTTCTTTCCCCTGGAATATCATCAAGTGCAAGGGCCGGGATACTGCCATCTGCTATGTGGGTATCTGCAGGACTCTACTGATGAGGTGTGTACTAGAGTCGTTGTGGTGAGTGACTTTCTCCATGGCTAGCTGGTGGCGGTGGCTGACCCTGATGGCTGAATAAGAGACTGTGTGTTGAATATCTCCACAGGATAACCGTGGTCCTATGGCCAGGAGATGGGAATTCGAGTGTGAGTATGGTGTTTATCAGTGGTCTGCGTGCTGGTGGCATGGCGTGAGGTCTGGCAAATGGTTTGAGGGTGTTTCTGGTCCATTGGATGAATTGTCTTGCCAAGTCACCTGTTTCTGCCTGCAGAATCCTGATGAATAGGTCAATTGCAGTACAATTGGGGAAGTTGTTATGCAACAAGCACTCCATATCTGTCAGAAGAACCGAGAATGTGTTGAATAATGGAATGCTTGAATGAAGAAGAACCACCTTGTTGATTATTTTATCCTATATTCCAAAAAAGTTTGATGATGCATATAATGTATGACAATGATGCATGAAATGATTGAAGACGAATATGAAGTTTCACAATGGAATGAAGCCCGGTGGATGGCATAGGTCTAGCGGCAGTGAATTCCAACAGCTTGCCTTGGTTAGCTAGGTGTACCACTGGCAAATCAGGGTGAGGGTGGACATGCACCGCAGCCTGATGTCAGCTAATTTCTTTACCCTTCTATTGACCACAGGATGCTGACAACCATCAACTGTTGCGAGTTGCTACGATCACCAAAGACCTTCTCTCAATTACCAGAAGTGTGGAAACCAATGAATTGGCTCATCTGATCAATATATCCTTCAGAGATGCCAGTCCCAGCAGGATTCATTGTTCAACTGGCAATATATGTTTGCTATACCAACAGAAGTTGCAAAGTTGATGGGATAATCACCTAGATCGAGTTTACTATCCATATGCCCATGGTCGCAGCTGATAAGTAGTATATATACATAATATCTCTTCCAATTGTGCCAGTTTCCTTCAGCTTCATTATACTTCACAAACACCACATTCACCCCCACAATGACTGAATTTCCAATGGCACCGATTCTTCCACTTGGAGACCGATTCTTTCACTTCCAGACCATTTGGGCACCCAAACCTCTGACCTTCGACATTCAAGCTACTAGTTTCACCCTGTCTGCCCAATGATACATGCAACTGAATGATGATCACAACCAGAACTGGGGTTTCCAAGGCAGGTTATTTGATACAGCCTGTATACAGGGGCATCACAGACTGATAAACCCAAGCAATGGAACACCAAGCACCCGGCAGGCCACCAGTGGAAGAAGGACCACAAGAATAAACACACTGGCAAACAAGCAATGGGGAAGCTGGGGTTGGTGAAAATCAAAACCGGTGGCTTGAGATATACCCAAATGCTGCCAACAATCAAGGCAATGATAATCTCCGATGATGGCATGTGCAATGAGGAGCAGGAGCAGATGCTGATGCCACAGCCTAAGGCCAGACTGCCCATGGCGCAGACAGATGCAGACAAGCATGGTGTGGACAAGGACAACAAGGACAAGGACATCAAGAATCAGGAGAATGATTGCATGCCCTATATTAGCTGGGAGACCGTACATAATTACCTAGTATGTAAAATTGGACATGTACAGGAATATACCTGATGGCCAGAGAGAGATATGAGTCTGTCAGAAGAAGTGATTGGAATATCATGCCACTGGCAACTGCAGAAGCCATTGTTGCAGTTTTCGAAGGATTGTTGAAGACCCGACAACAGTACATTCCAGAACTCTGTTACATCACCAGTGCACTCTCAAATGTCACGACTACCAAAGGCACTGCATCATTCCACAAAGATGTGATGGAGGCGCTGAATAAGTGTTCGCAATATTCCTCTGGTCTGGGCATGGTAGCAGAGATCTACTCTGGAGCAGCGAATTGAGAAGACATTGATCACATGATCTTGCATATGTGTGGAGAGGATCTCATCTGGAGGGCGGTGGAGACACTGCGTTGCTGGTGGCTGCAGGATATGGAACAGAATATAGCTCTCTGGAACAGTGATCTTTCTGATTGTGAAAATGATGATGATGGCATTGTTACTTCAAAGCATGGTCGGCACAACCCAGGATCCAACACCAGTAAAAGAATGGAAACAGTTCGGCCAGATCAATGTGGTGAAGATGAAGACAATCAATCTCAGGATGATGACATGAAAGCACTGGAGTGATTCCTCATGTGCTCTCGAAAAGAATTGGCAATGGAACTTGTATGTCATTAACCCAGTATCTAGCTAATGTAATGGAACTGAGCATCTAGGCAACAACACAATGCACATTCCCAAGCATGAAAGTGACATTGTCATGACTGATAGTGCCGAGGCCTTCCGCACATGTGACATCACGACACAATGCCGCCAGGAGGTAGACCAACGAACAATTTTGAGCACTGGAATGCCAGAAAGTCGAAAGTACAAATTGATATCCCCTGCGGTCAGCTGATTTCTGGACTGTGACTGATAAGGTTCCCATTGGAATTGCAGTAGGTACCCAGTTCCGGGGTGTGTGGAAGCATGGTACTGAAAGTTGATGTAGCAAAGGTTTGCACAGCCATCATGTGGCGGATGCTGTCTGGTGGGCACTGATACACATCTTGGAGAAGTAGGGCAAATAGAACCAGTAGAAAAGAAAAAGGACTGCTGACATGCCCAGGCCAACTCATAAGAAACCAACATCCTCTGGATCTCCTCGCCAACTGGAACCCTCTGAACAACTGGGCCACTCTGAGCAATCAGAACCCTCTGGGCAAGCAGACCCTCTGGATAACCGGAATCCAGGACTCCTCAGGCTTCAATTCGCACTCCAGCAGTCGATACTACTCCTGTGGCCAATACCACTCCCATGGTCAATCCTTCCTGTTGTGCAAAACCTGTAGGGACAATCCATTGATCAAGTGTCAGTTTGAGATGTCACATAGCCTATATGGTACCTGCGAGTCCTAACCTATAGCCATGGGATGCTGTACTGTACAAGGACTGTTCCAATCACTCCTCCAGGGTGTTGTCACGTCCATTGAACAATATGCAATTGAAACAACATACAGAAAACAAACAGAAGAAAGAGGACCAACCCTGCAGTGCTCCCAAGCTCTGACAAAGTGATAAACAATGCTGGAGCTCCTCCAAAATGCCACGCCTAAACTTAGTAGTTGATTGCACTGTGGGGTTCAACTGTCTTGACTTCCAGTTAACCACTCATCCGAAGTTGACATACACTCCTGTTCTACTGTGATTGGTATCACGTTGAATAACTTTATCAATGTTACTACTACAACCCGCTGGAGTGTCGTTGATTCCTGTACACAGCCTCTCAGTCCCAATCACGGGTTGTGCTGTGTGAGTCAAAATTGGAGACTCTTCTCCATGGTGATGGTGATATCTGCTCCGTGAAGGAAGTGGAAGTGTTGATCAACATTTCTATTTCAAATGCAAGGGCCCATTGTTGATTGTACAGTGGTGGATGCTCTCGTAGCTGAGCGTGTGTCAGTCTCGGTGTCAGTGTTGAAACTTGAGATGCTTCTCCATAGGTGCAGTTGGAATTGGAGATGTTGCTCCATTGGTCACTATTCTGATTTGGCTGGCCCAAGGAAACTAATTCCTGTACATCGTGGATCCGTGTACACGCCCTCCTTGCTGGAGAAATGGGATAGTCGACATTGAAGGTTTAGGGTGAAGGAACACACTATAAAGCTACTAGTAATGCTTCCTCATCCTCACAGTAAAGAAGTCGACAGACTTCATTGCTTCATGGCCACCTTTGTCACCACCCGTCTCTTGAGGCTGTTGTCCCAGATTACATATCCAGTACAGTATGCCACACCAACCGCCATACTCGCTGGTGGTTATGTGTGCGTCTGCTGACCTTTCACAAGTAACTGCAGTCCATTACCCACCCACTTCTGATAGACTATCCAAATACCATACTGTGTGTCAATCACTCCTTTGCTGGCCACCGGGTAACCAGGTATGAAATCACTTCGGACACATTCTGATGCTGACTCCAATTGATCCTGCACTCCTGCCAATCTGCTCTCCATATTGATCATAGTGATGTCATGTTGACGTTTTGTTCAGTTGCCAAGTCTGGTCTACACATAGACTTCATCACTCCGGCCATCACCGCCATTGAAGCAGCCACCGTTATCACAGCTCTCTAAGCAGTTCGGTGAGAAGTCATCTAGAGTAAGGATTGTTTCCACCCTTGATTAGTTGTCATCAGTCAGTAGGGTGTTTTGATCCCAGACAGATTCACAAATCATACGGGACCCTGCAGCCTCACTCGTTTGAAGATTCGCCATTCGACAGTTATCACTAGATTCTTGTCAAAACTTGTGCCCAGGTTGAAAAGTGGAAGACTAAGATGACACATAGCCTATAAAGTAGCTGCCAGCCCTAACCCACAGCTGCATGATGACATACTGTACCAAGACTCGGTCTAGGACTTCTTCAGCAGCCCATCCCAATCCCAGTGTTCGCCCACCCATCATTGTAAATCCTCTGGTTTGACCTCCTCTGGTACGCCCTCCTCTAGTTTGCCCACTTCTGGTGTGTCCTTTTCCGGTTTGCCCTCCACCGACGCCAGACACCCTAAGCGGATTCATTAGTCTCTTGTTGCGATGTTTGGACATTCACAATCTGCTGGCGCAACGGGTGGCACAACGTCGGACGATCTTGCACCACCATGCAATTGATTTCGCCGACCATGTCTGATACACCCATGTTGAGAAGAATTCCATCCGCATTCTGGATTTCAGGTATTCTTAAGAGACTATCTATCTGCTGGCTGAAGTGGCAGTCTGTAAGGCCATTAGGCTGGCTTGGTGCAAGGTGAATCAGCCCATTATATCAATCCAGAGGGCATCCACAGTCATTGTCTCAGAACAAAATGGTCTTTTTCGAGCGTTATGCAGACATCTCCACTGGGCTCAATCTTTCCTGGAACTAGCATAGCCTTAATGCGATTCTTCTCATGTTGCTACAATCGACGCCTGGTGCTCCCGGAGGTAGGCTTCTGGACCCAGTTTTGTTGGGTAATGGCTGACTGTAGTAAACACCATTCACCTTGTTGATAAATCTGTTCTGGCTGGAGATAGAGACTGTGGGTGTTTGAATTTGTCCATTCATCTTGGGGAATATCATTATTGGATGGTATTCTGTGTGCATTGGTTTGCTTTACCACTGTTCATGTATCATGGGATGCTGTTAATGTCATTTGGAAGGTATTGTGCGGGTTTTGATTTCGATTTCCTGCTGGTCATGTATCTTGGGACTGGGTATCTGTTATCCTGATGATATTCAATTGGCTGCTTTGCTTCATTTACTAGGTTATTGTCATGTTGATATCATCAGGTGGATTTCCATACACTACTGGTATATCGTATTTCTTCAGTATCAATCTCATCTCATTGTTATCCAATGGTTCATAAATCACTACCAGTGGCCACTAATGGCCTTCCGCCACAAATAGGAATATAGAAATAGGAATTTATCATATCTAGCGGAATGCAGGTTATGGAGATCTCGATTAAAGTCTTCGTACAGTGGAAACAATGTTATGGAAATGTATGTGTTTCCCCAGCTGAATGTAGATTACAGTGATTGGGATCAAATTCTTTGTCCAGTAGGAATAAAGTTACAAGAATTGAAGTGTTTGCCCAGTAGGATTTAGGTTATTGTGATCTGCATCAAAGTCTGCATCCCGCAGGATTAAGGTTACAGAGAGTTAAGTGTTCACCTAGTAGAAAATCAGTTATAGCAATTTAGATCAAAATCTTTGTCTCATGGAATTTTGTTTATGGAGAATTACCTATGCACATGGAAGGTCAAGACCCTGACTAGATACATATACTATGCCAAGAGCCCTCAGCAGGGCACTTTCCCTTCCTTCTCCTACCTCTTTTGCTATTCTTTCAATACACCTCCTTGATTAGCTTGGAAATGGTACAAAGAAATACTTGGAGATCCAACAGAAGTGCTGTGGTGAAACCCAAAGCGAGGTGCCGATCGATGAGATTGCTCTACAGAAAGCAAGATATGGAAGTAGAAGAAGAAATCTCATTTTGTGAAAGAGAAAAAGAGTACAATGAAACTCCATGCCCTTTACCCAAGTCCTCTTCTCAGCCTCTGGTCAGCTTATACCCTATGCCATTGCTGCCATGATAATATGGGATAGAATCCACTAGGTGACAAACTCATAGAAAACGAACTCTCTAATGTAATCAATGATTTGGATAATATTGATACCGAAGTTCTCCACGACTTGTTCACAGCAACTCAATTACCTCAAAAGTCAATAGCAGCCACTGGACTCTTGTCCACTGCAGCTCAAAAACCATGAAAGAAGACCATACTGCAAGCTAGCATAAGACTCTTGTTGGCCTCCTACTAGTCCTCGCTGTTGGTGGATATTCTTCTGTCAACACCGGCATGTAGTTGTGTGAGTTCCCAGCAATGCAATGTTTCTAGCGAAACGGCATTGATGCCTGTAATGTTCCATATATGCCCTTGGAGTTGCCAGTAGAAATATACTGCAGCTGACACTGATACTGAACCTTGGAAGGACAAAAAGACAAAACAAGGACACAGGTCAATTGCAGTCAATCTGTTGAAGGATCCACAATTTTGACTAGCTGCGGAGGATGTTTCCATCACAATCAGGCAGAAGACATTGTTCAATAACACCTTCCTGGAAGATATAGATGACATGGCTGCTGCTGCCTGGATAGAGGCCTGTGGACTTTGGAAATTGGATAACTGGGTCCCCCAACAACCGACTCTTGAACAGGTGGCCTATGCAAGTCCCATAGATATTATTTGGTACCAATGTTAGCCACCAGCTGCAGATCAGAGGATTTCACTATGCCGTACAAAGCTCCACAGTGTTGCAGATCTGCATACAATGCAATGATATCTAACAACACCTGGAGAAGGAGGTCCCAAAAATGAAGAGCAATGTCCACCGTGTATTGAACAGTGAACCCTTCATCTGTGATAAGAAATGAGTGCAGGCAGGTACCATAAGTTCACTGGCAGGAATAATACTGATATGTATTCTCACACTCACAAGGAGCCATATGTTAGCAGCTACATTGCCAGTGCCATTAAGCACTGTATTTTGTATGTGAACAAATTCCTGGTCATCCAAGATTTGTGCTTTCTGGCACAAATGTCTCCCTAGTTCATCTGTCTAATTACCACCACTCTCCAGTGGCACCTCCACCCCTATATTGCCACTCCCATGGCTGTACCAGAGGTACTGTATAACCCAATGAATGCCAGTGGTAAGTGATCATCCCAGTGGCCGCTGAAAATAACTGACTGTTGCAGCAACTTCCAAGATGTATCAGGAGATGTGGGATAGCACATCGACTGTGTCAGCATCTTCAGATATTCCGATGGGCAAAATCAGACATAATAGTACATAAATCTGAGGACAAAACTGCAAGGGAGTTCAACGAATATGCATCACAATACGAACTGTGTGGTGAAACAATGGAGCTAGAAGTTTGCGAGCCACTCATAAACACTCTGCAATACCTCTTGTGGGATCCATAAGGAATGTGTAAGAAAGAGCAGATCTGGCTGGAGCAGCGTAGGACGACTGTGAGAAGATCCGACACTATCCTGCGGCAAGGAACCACACAATTGAATTGATCAACCAATTCTCAAAATCAAATTGTGAGAGCAGAAGTCGGGAACAATGGAGTGTGTATTTGCCATTGTATGATTCTCTCACGACATGAGATGATGTCTATCTAACCTGGGGTCTCCCAAATGAATACTCCCCATCACTCAGTCCATGTCCATTACCTCTGTATCTCCATCGACCCACACTCACTCAGTCCATTGGGGTTATCCGTCTCCTTCGGTGCGCACCCTCCCGGCCTCCCTCAGGCACCCTGAGTTGTGGTGGTGGTGAGAAATGGACTTTCCTGCCACAACTCGTCCCTGGTCCATTATGTGATGCACACCTCTACTCTTCCATATAACTCTATATCCAAACCCAAAAGAATGTAAGAATTACATAAACCTAAAGGAAACACACAAACATAGATCCAAAGAAAAACCATGAACCAAAGGGAAAACCATAACCCCAAAGGAAAACCATAAACCCAAAGGAAAAACAGAATGACTCTCACGCTGTCTGCACCTGCTTCTCCAGCCACCCTCTGAAACTGCCTGCCATTTGCCATGACGTGTTGTGAAGTAGACAATGATGCCAAGGTGAGTGTGTAATTGAACCATTGCCATATAAATCTTCTATACAGCAACTGTGATTTGATGCCAACTGTCTATGAACAACTCTGGGTTTTCATCTACTGCTTGTTGCACTATGGGTATTGCTTTACTTCTCAGTTTTCTCTTGTGGGGTGTCAACATCTTTCTCATGTCATCGAAAATTCAAAGGCTGTTCCGCTCGAGTCTCAGCAATTACAGGGAACAGCACACAGTCTTCATCCTCGGTGTTGTCATTGGAACTGCTACTTGGCTGCTGGCACTGGTAGGCTGGCCAGGCATTAGGGTACCCTGGTGCTTAGGATCAGTAGTCTTGTCTGGGGTCATACTGTCATTATGACTGCTTGGTGCGATTGTACTGGCCACTGTCTCGACAGGAGTTGGTGGAATTGTTCAAGCCTCTGGCTTTTTGAGTACAGGCAGGATTGTACAGGCCTCCTTCCAAGTGGGTGCTGGTGAGATCATACCGGCCGCTTTCTTAGCAGGAGATAGTGGTATCATACTTGCCCTCATTCTTCGTAGGTGCTGGCAGGATTGTATCAGCATCCACCATGGTGGGCGCTAGTGAGAGTGTACCGGCCTCTATTTCAGCGGGAGTGCTAATTTGATCCTCAGATCCATCCTCAGCTGGATGCATCAAACGCCCTCCAAAATTACAGCGATACATTTCCTTTCCTTTGGTTGATCCAGTTGGCTGTGGATATATCATGCTATTGTTGGGGGATGGAGGTAGTTAGAGTGACCTATGGTCAGCAGCCACTACTGATGGTTAGATGTTGCGAAGTCGGTTGGCTTTATTGCAGTTCTCAATGGCAGGGTAATGACTAAGTGGCATTACGAATCCCACTTACCATTTCAGACCCATAGCTTCTTAGTCGATTCCTTCTTCAAGCTGAGGCCACCATATATCTGATAAATCTTTTGCTCCCAGGAAGTCTCCGGAAGTATACCACTTGTTCACTTTTGGTTTCTGGTTTAGCTCAGTAAAATGGTGGATATATGCATGATTGAGTCATGTCTACACAGAGCCAGGATCTCTGGATAATTGGTTGGCAATCAAGGTCAATTGCAGCCACGTTTCATTTCCACTGCAATTGCTCAGGATGTCCTGGAGTTTGGGAGAGTCTTGCCAGTGGTCTCCCAGCATCTTTGTTGCCTGTGTCTTCCTCTGTTAGGCAGAGTGATCTTGATTTATCATCTCCCTTACCCTGCCGGAGCAATCGAGAGCATTAACAAAGTTATTGTATTGTTGGTATTTCAGCTTCCTCCAGTCAAGCTTTCCCTCTGCAACGCTTGATAGCAATGCGACCTGTGTGTTGACAACATTGGTAATGCTGCCAAAGAGTGTGTAGATCTCGAGCATGCAATATTCATGGCTTTGGGGGGATAGCTCCTATGCAGTAATCTCCACCGCTTCTTGTAGCGATCCATCAGATCTAGCGCAGAAGAAAACCATGCTGAGTTGTGATTGTGTTGCGGATGAGAGGGATACTGGAGACAGATGGCAAGTGATGGTAAAGATATCAAAGGAGGAGGAGTACATAGTAACAGCAGTTGTGGTGGCTGCGGTGGTGGTTCGTACAGTGATCGTGGCTGCAGCAGTGCTGGAGTCAAGGCTCATGGCGGTGGTGCTTGTGGTTAAGGAAATTTCGAAATGATGGGCATGGTTGAGTACTGCTGCAACATGGTTCATTAATCTAGATGGCATGTCCGTCATCAGTTATGTTTGAGATGGTGACATTAGGTAAAGTTGTCAGTGAGCAGAGCGAGATGAACTTTACAGTTCAGTGGCTGTCTTCCATTGGGATCATGCAAGGGGGAGGCACTTTATATAACTGGAGGGGCAGTTGGTGCCAATTCGTGCGGTGTAAAGTTTCAATGTGGTTCCCGATGTCCCTAGTATGTGCTTCTCTTGTCTCGTCACAACCTCATCACTTCTTCAGCTACTGTTTCCCCAGTTGTACTCTGAAGTTGGGCATATCTTCCTTGTCATTCCGGGTTCTCAGTGGTGAATTTTCTGCCCACTCCTGCCATAGCTGTTGTCTCTCTTGTCTCGAGGTTACTAGAGGCATAGGGGAGAACAGTAGGAATTTTTCTTATCATGTGGGTGCAACTCAGCCAATACAAAATTATCTTCCCTCTCCATCTTGTGAATATATGCAATTGTGTAGATTCGACACTCTCCCTCCATATTGCAAATCAGCTCAATTGTGAGGTGCCAGGTGTACTAATTTTTCGAGCACCATGTATGCCACGAATCTTAGTAGAATATTTCTTGAGCTGAGTATGATCTATCCTTCCCATCAGCTGTGCTCTAGATATTTCTGCCAGTCAATACATCGCGAAGCTCAGGGCAATTTCTGTGACTCAGTATTGTCCTCGCCACCTAGCATGCAGCATGGTGCCTTGCCGCTGTTCTATCTTGGTTTCGTACATGAGAGCCAAGTTGCCAATGTGGACAACTTCAGCTCAGAGGGTAGCTACTTGGTCAAAGAATGGTTTGTTGGCATTTCTCGACTCCTTTAGGTTGTGTATAGCAGCATTGATATTTTCTCGCTACCATCCAAGCTGCCTTGCTCTAGCTGCAAGCAGTAACCCTGTATTGTCAATTCTGTGGATCCATTTGACGGTATTCAACATTTGGTTTTCCAGTGCTCGCGGAAGTAACTTGTTTTGACACACCATAGCGCGGCAGGGCAAACATCATGTCATACATATGACAGTGATCCCGTTGGCCCAAACGATTGCAGGTAGGAGGTCAATCCACATCTCTTTCAGTTCATCTGAGTAGGCCATCAGCATCAGCAAAAAAAAATTATCTCCGGGCGGAATGGCTCCGTCAGAGTGGACGTGCTCCGTCAGAGCCGTCAGAGACACCCCTGTGGACGATTACTCCACGCCCGGCGTCAAGACCACGCGTCACGTCACATCTCGCCCTCCGATCGCCGTTTCACCGTTTCTTCTCGCTCTGTCGGTCTCCTATTTTACTCAAACACTCTGGCGTTGTGGCCAACTGTGACCATACGTCGGAATGGGTTTATTGGGTACACGCTTGCATTGCGATCACAACGCAATGGGTGCCGCCGCGGAAATCTGTCCTCGCGTTCCTTCTACATTAAGCTCGAGGAGCGAACGAAGGTGAGAAGATATGATACTACCCAGCCATGAGGATCCACGCAATTTCGTGGATCTCGGACAGAGCGAGTGAGACCAAAAGTTCGGAAAGATAGAGTGTGAATTTTCATTGTATGATAATAAGAGATGGAAATGAGATGATGTCAATCTACTCTGGGGTCTGCCAAATATATACTCCCCGTCACTCTGTCCACCTCCGTTACCCCTGTATCTCCGTACAACCGCCGGCGCTCCTTGATGATGTACTTGATCGAGCGTGTTTGGGATGCACTTGGAGACGGAGATCGAATGAACTCAGAGATGCACTTAGAGGCCGATATCGAGTGAACTCAGAAGATGCACTTGGAGGCCGTGATCGATCGGGTTTGGAGATGCACTCTGAGGCTGTGACCGAGCGAGTTTGGAAATGCACTTGCAGGCTATGATCGAGCGAGATCGGAGGAGTACTTGGATGCGGTCGATTTGGAGGGAGGCGCGACGGCAGCTGAGACTCTATTCATTGGTTAACTTGTAATTGGATGAGAAACTGGCTGGGAGTGGGAGACTGTCGATCTTGGGATGATGCTGTACTTGGTGTATGCTGTACTCTGTGTTAACTCATGATTATGGCATGGAGAGATAGAGAGGGATGACTTAAATTCGGGTTCTTAGGTGATGGTAGAGTTGAGCACAAGAAAGTGAGAGATCGGGGGAAATCATCATGAGAAACTGGGACTTAGAGAATGTCGTGTGCGAGTCAATTGACCATCCCCGATATGGCAGGTACGAGTCCCGATCCGGCGCGAACTAACACCGATACGAGGTCTTCCCAACCCAATCAAGCAAGTCATACCCCTTATTTCTCATATCCGCTCGTATCCTCCATATCATTCTCATCTTCATCCCCCATCTCTCTCTTTCTCGTCCACAACTCAACCATCATCGCAGAACACATAGTTAATTCATCCCTCTCTATCTTTTCATGACATGATCATGAGTTGACACCGAGTACAGCATACACCGAGTACAGCATACACCGAGTACAGCATCCACCCAAGATTGTGTGTCTTCCCTTCATTCTCATGATTACGAGTTGACCCCTGAATGTAGCTTCAGCTTCCGGCGTACCTCCCTACACGATCGACCCCCATCAACCAGCTCTCCATGAGAGCTGAAAGGTAAGGTCACATTCTCACATTCCCATGGTTGCGAGTTGACTAACTTATGAATAGAGTCTCAGCACCGGGCGCGCCGTCCATGGACCGCCTCGAAGTACTCATCCAATCTCACTTCATCACGGCCTCCAAGTGCATCTCCGAACTCGCTCAATCACAGCCTCCAAGTGCATCTCCAAACTCGCTCAATCACAGCCTCCAAGTGTATCTCCAAACTCGCTCGATTACGGCCTCCAAGTTCGCACGAACACGGCCTCCAAGTGCATCTCTGAGTTCACTCGATCTCGGCCTCCAAGTGCATATCTCAACTCGTTTGATCACGGCCTCCAAGTACAACATTAATGAGTGACAGCGGGTGTACGGAGATTCAGGGGTAACAGAGGTGTAGATAGGTAGCTATATGGATACATAGATACATAGATGAGAATACAAACTGAATGCATAAGTTTTGAAAATCATTGAACGATAAGTTGTAGCTATGATTTCCAGGCGCACCAGCAGCATTCCCAAAGAAGTGGCGGCTGGAGAAAGACATAAACATCGCCAGGCGTTAAACATCACCAGGCGTTGTGTCAACGGCTTCAGCATAACTGCAGCCACTGCGAAGAGTGTAACACACGTGTCGTTCTGATTGTGCTTATACGTCACCACACAGTAAAGGAGGTATGTGTGCAACGCGACCCGTCACCTTGGCGACGGGTAGCGTGTAATTCTCCATCAGAGGGTAGGATGTTCCGTCAGAGCCATCAGAGCCGTCCGGAACACCCGGGTGTCTCTGACGGAAACTAGGGTCGTTGCTGATTAGTTTAGATGATCCATCTGCAAGTGGTGTGTATACACTTTAGATTGCTCCATTAGTGGCGGCAAGGTATGGACTAATCGTAATGATCTGAATATTGTAATGCTTGAGAAGAAGGTCAGTCAATGTCTGGTTCTCTGAATCTTGGTCTGCGACCACTCTTTTGGGAGTCCTGAACCGACCAATTATCTCCTCGAGAATGAAGTTGGCTAACTTCTCCTATGTAACCTGTTGCACTGGTTGAGTTTCCCACCACTACCGAGATATTCCAAGGTTATCATCAGTACATGGTACACATTCTATGTTTTCGGCATGTACACAATGTCCATTCCCACTCACTGCCATAGGTGTCTAAAATATGAGCTGTTCAGGGGTTCATCATATTGTAGCAGTGTTCTCGGCTTAGGCTCCATACATGTTTTCGCTCAGCCTTTGACATCGGCATACATTCCAGGCCAGCAGTTCTGCTCAACCACATTTCTCAACATTTCTTCCCATTCACAGTGCCCACTCAGGTGGTGTGTAGCTTCCATTGCTTTCCTTTTCTATTCCATGCTCACCAACACCTGTGCCAGCGGTTCATTGGTTCTACACCACCCCTAGAGTACTCGATCTGATAGAGAGAATTTCATACCTTCGCCCTGACATTGCTGCATTTCCTTTAGAGTTTTTCCTTCAGGCCACATCTAGTTCCCCAGAAATTCATGTATCTCCCTCCATCTCCCTGTGAACACTGCCGCCAGTCTTAACCAAATATATCGTTCCTATGCTTTCTCTGGCCTCTTTCATCCAGGTTCTTGTTCCACCTGTATTCCCCATAAGCTTCCTTCGATCCTTTCCTCTGGACCATTCTCCACATGTAGTTTGGGATCCCCTTCTCCTCTGGGCCACCTGTCAGAATTATCAGGACCACTGAACATTCTCCTTAGAACGAATTTCAAGTCGAAATCGGACAGTTGTATCGATGCAATCCAGCGGGTAACTAGTGCTTCTGCCAGCTCAATGCGACGCATGTTCTGTTGATCCACCACTGTGTTAGCATCTGTTTCGACAAGGAATCTGACATGATATATGTTGATGCAAACCTTCATGAGTGGTTTCATCAATCATCAGTGCTCACATTTTCCCACCTCATATCTCATCTCGGCTGCAGTCTAAAGTACTCTGTTGAAGCAACCTGGGTACCGTTTCTCATTTTGGTCTTCAAGATGTATGATCACCCCCCACACATCTCAGCTGGTGTCAAGTCCCACGACTAATTGTCCGGCACCATCGCTGTCAGACTGAGTCTCTGTAGATTATGTCACCACATGGCTTTGGGTTAGGGCTGGTAGCTACTATGTAGGTGAAGTGTCATCTTAGACTTTGACTCAAGCAATCGATCATCTCATGAGGTTCATCACAACTGGTTGTAACCCAGGGCGCGACCACTATCTGGACACCAAATGCAACAGCTATCCAGCAATAACAGTCGAATTGCAAACCTTCTTTCCAGCATGGCTGCAGGGTCCTGAATCCCGTGCAAACGCGTCCGGGATTATGACACCTTATCGACTCAGAACAACTTTTCAACAGTGCAAATGATGCCTCCTCATGACAAAATATCACACATAACCGCTGAGTGGGCTGCAATGGCAACAATGGCTGCGATGGCCGTGATCCCTGCGATGGCCGTAGTTTTCAGTTTTACGAGTAAATAAGATTCCGCTACTGAACGATACATTGTCAGGACACATTTCGGACGAGTACTGTGAGGAGTTTGGGTGAACTTCAGCTTAACACCCGTGGAAGAGCATGGGTCAACATTGGAATGTATTTGAAGTGATTTCATAACAGGTCAGCTGGTGGCCAGCAATGCAGATCGACATACAGTATGATATCAGGAGAGTCTATGAGAAGTGGGTGGGTTATGGAATGCATACATGGGTGATGATGGGAGACACACAGGAAACCCCAGTCAAGTGCGGTGGTTCCCCCACAATGGTCTGCAGTGAATGAGATTTTTGACAACAGACTTGAGAGACCAGCCATCGCAATTGGGGCCAGGAATCCACAAAGTCGGTGAACTCCTGCACTGTGATGCTGAGGAACCATTACTAGGAGCTGTACAGTGTGTACCTTCACCCTAAACCTTCAATGATGTCAACCTCATTCCTCTACCCACAAGCGCATGTATGGGGATCTACGATCATTGGGTATTAGATTTTCATGGCAAGTAGAGATAGACGGGGGACCATTGGAGAATCATCTCCAGTTCAAATAACATCTATGGAAAAGAGTTTGCAATTTCAACACTGATACGGACCCATACTCGGCTACACAAGCATCCGCCACTGAACAACTGGCAATACGCCAGTGTGTATGGGAGAAACGACTATTGACACTTCAACATCATTCATCGAGTGGAAGTCAACATCCCCACGGAGAAGTGTGTCCAACTTCTGTACCAACAGACACACTATCTCATAGACATGCACATACTCCACTACGTGAGCATCCACCACTGTTGAACAGGTTATGAGCACTTGGGTTCAACAGGGAAACGTGATCACTACTTCCACTTCATTTGTTCCGCAGAAGTTCACATCACCATGGAGAAGAGTTTCTAATTCCAACACTGTCACCACCTCCGACAGCACAACCCATGATTGGGACCGAGAGGCTGCATAAGTGACTTAATGATGTTCCAGCTGGTTGGAGCAGTACCTTTGATACAGTTCTTCAACATGATACCAATCACGATACATCAGGACTTCATTTCATCTTCACAGGAGTTGTCGACTGGAAGTCAAGACAGTAGAAGCTAACAACATGATTGACTGCTGAGTTTAGGCTGGGACCCATGAGTGACACCTCCAACAGCACAAGCGGAGAATTGTCGTTTTGGAAGAGCTCTGGACGTGGCACTGGTTCTTCTGTTGTCTATTCATTTTCTGTCTGTGTTGTCTCTGGCATACTGTTGGACGGATGTGTTAATGTGCTGGAGGAGTATTTGACCGAATATTTGTAGAGTATGACATCATGGGGCTGTGGGTTAGGGTTGGCACCTACAATGTAGGCAACATGTCATCATAGACTTAGACTCAATCTATCAATTGTTGAGACCGGTTTGTCACAATGATTGCCAATGTCTATCGTCCTCAACACCTGAGCCTGGCAGTGAGCTTCCTTCAAGATCGCCTTTCATTTCATTTTCTCAGTCTCCAATTGAAACTCAGCATCCTTCTGCAAGTTCCGGAATAGCAAGCCTGCAACTATCACATACTCGTTGATCCATACCGCGTTGTAAGCAGAACCCCCCAACAGTGCCCTGTACTCTGTACAGTTCTCTCATCGGCCCCAAGTTCACACTGTTTCAACATTTGATGCTTGTGGCCAGCGTCCTACCTCTCCGCAGACCCACATGACTACTTCTACCCCGTTTCACCAAGTAGTTGAATTTTTCTCTCGCGATCATCGCTCGAGCACTCTCCACATCGGCAAGGACGTTATCAATGTTCTGAAAACGTGCTGTAACTACCCATCGAACTCCACACATTCCTTATGCCTCCCCTTCGGTGGATCAACTCTTTGGGCCTTTCACTCTGACATTGTCAACGAATCTGTTCACAAGTGATCCCAGGTGTGGATTTAGTATTTTCCACAATACTCTGACAAATGCTGATGCCAAATTGATTGCTCCTTGTACGAGTCTGATTGACCTATACATGCCTCGTGTAGTCTGGAAGCCCACATAGTCCCGGCTCTCCTTGTGCAACATCATTTGGTCACACACAGAGTGAAAGGCAATCAGGGAAATAATAGTCAGTCTGGTGAAGCCTTCGGAAAACAGTTTGCCATTCAGCCATATGGTGGCATCTTCCCGTGTATGCCAATGTGCGCTCATGGCAGAGATGACGAAGCAGTACTTTCCATGTATCTCTGAAACTAAGAAATGAACATTCCTGCAGAGGCCCCAAACAGGCTCCGATAGGCCCTACCAAACCCGCTCTTCAATCATCGCTGTTTGGATGGGAATCACTTTCATTGGTATACAGAATAATATTCCCTTCCAGACCTTGAGACTGTACTCATGCGGGATAGAATGTGGTCGCTCGACCTGGTTCCTGATCATTTCCAGTTCTTCCAATGTCAATGAGAGAGCATATTCTATACTCGATAGCATACCTAAGAGGGGTTCCTTGTCCTTCAGACATGATATGGTCCCGATCTGTAGCTTTTGAAATGACTTAAGTGCCATGCATGCACTTCTTGCTTCTTGGGAGAATTTCGGTACGAACCACTCATCCATGGGCCTTGGTGTTTGTACTGCCTGGGTGATAGCTCTCCCTCTTCAGCAAAGGCTAACATCTGGCATACTTCCATCCTACAAAGGAACAGACTATACATTCTGGGCAAAATATTTTTTGTGGGCACCCATGCAGCGTGCTTCAGCGGTTTTGTTTAAGTCACACATCACAGAGTCAATCTATGAGGAAAAGGGTTGTATTTGACTACATTCTGGAGCAATGCTGTTTTTAGAAACCAATGCCAAAGTCTTGGATTGTACCCTGGCTACCCTCTTTTCCTTCAGCAGGGTCTCTACCTGCAACGACCACTCTGCTGCTACCATCCTCCTATCCAACTCTCCGACTACCAGTCCTTCCTCTTCTTCCCACTCATCCTGTCAATTCACTGTGTTTCTAAATAGCTTCCACACTACCCTCGATAGTCCTCCTTGTTCACTGACTGTTTCCTACCTCATTAAGTGATTCCTCCTCCTTCCCGTTGGCTATGCCTTCCACTTCCCCTGAAATCGTTCTGTTCATCTCAATCGACTTCTTCTCGTTTTGTTTTCTATGATGTAGTCACTTCCCATTCCACTCTGTCCTTTCCGAAAACTCCAACCTTTTGCTTCATAGTGCTGGGTCCTATCCCTCTTAGTCACCCTGACTTCCACTATGTGTACAAGTTTCCTGAGCTGTTGGCAGATCTATCCTTCTTGACTTCTGGAAGTGTAGCAACAAAAGTCAACTGCTCGGTCCCATCGAAGGTAGAGATGGTTGTCTACCAACTGCCATTATCCAGGTTACATTCACACCGTCGTGGGTATGTGTCAAAGCTGCAGCACAAGATACCATCCTACGATCCACATTTTGCTGAGAAGATAGGCACGGGATGGATGATACCTTAGACAGTGACTGGTACATGCTCCACCACCATTATCAACAATTCCAATTGCCATCCGCCATCATTAACTTCCAGTCGGCTAGTTTGCACCTGATGTTCTGCTCTGAGGCAACTCCTTCACTCAGCACACCCATCACAGAAACCTGATTAATTTGCATGGGAAGCCTGTTCCGAGGTATCATTCGTAAAATGCCCTGAGAGGCCTCGGTGTACACGAATTCAGTGTATCTGACTTGATCTTTCTGTCCAGAGAAGGCTGACATGTGACCTATTGCGATTTTCTATGGTGCCGCTGGGCTCCTGGCAGTCGCTTGTTGGTCTTTGGGAACTGAGATCATCGTTGCGTTTGTTAGAAGGCAAAAGGTGAATGAGCCTGTTTCTTTCACCTGTTGGGCTGGGATAGTGTAATCGAGTTGGCTGCTTCTGAGGACTTTGTTGTTTACTGCAAACAGCACTGGGGCATTTATTTGGGGCACTTTTGCAGCCCGTGGGGTGTTTGGACTCATGTATTCAATGTGATCCACTGTGACCTGTTGGTAGCTGAATGCTACTGCTCTCCTGTTATTTCAATTTTTCTGGTTACTAGCACATGTTGAAATGTCTGGAACCTCTTCCATGAAACGTGCTCGCATGTCATTGCCCCTTGTCACCCTGTCCATCCTTGTCATTGTCTCATCCACGAGGGCATATGCTGTCTGCATGCACACAACTGCGGACCTTGTCTCTCTTCCTTCCTCATCTTAAAGCCCACCTCTCTCCTCCTCAATTTCACATTCCACCTTGTCTCCCACATGGCTTTAACCTTGCCCCTTGTCTTGCAGAACATACTCACAGCGCAATTCCTCGATACAGTCCCCGTTACCATCTGCCTTACCTAGTTTCTTACCTGAGTCACCTGCAGACGAACTAGAGTGATAACGATTGATTACCAACAGCTCTTGAGCAATCCCTGAGCATCAGGCTGTCAGCCAACCATGGGCCCTCTGAAACAGCTGAGATACTGCAACATGCTGCTGCTGAGTTGGCTACTCCCCCTCCCACCTGCCCTTGTCGAGCTACATCCAGGGTGTACTCCCGGATTGACAAGACTATTCTTCCAGGTCGATACCCGGGCATCGCTCCTCCAATTCCTCCTTCTGGTTCTGAGATTAGTCTTCCCCATTCATTGAGCTGGACCATACCCTGTACCGAATCAGTGTGCACATCAGGACAGAACTTGCGGATGTGTCCAAGCTCAGTACAATGGATAGAAGGTCATCATTCTTGCCATGGATATTGTAGGAAATTGTGTCCCAATCGGTTGTAAGTGGATCCCGCATGTACATCCAGCGATGGGAAGTTCATTGGCATGTTTGGAGGTGGATCGTCTGCTTGGATGGCATACACACTGGCAGGCTGGTAGCCTTTGTACCTGGGCTGAATCACCTTACCCATCTGGAAGGTCCAAGCCTTGAAGACATGCATCATTTTGTCATACTTTTTGTCAATAGTGCTATCGTCTGTTGTGATAGGAATTTCCACCATGGCTTGCGCTGGTGCTATGGTTGCTCCGCTAGGGATTGCCAGCAGATTCATCCCTACTGCCATCAGTGGGAGCGGGATGGCAGCAGAGTTTGAATAGGGAGAGACAACTGGTGCCATACGTGCTCCTTCAAAGTCTAGGAGTCAGGTGTACTAGCACTCACACAGATGTCGAGGACATGCTATTGGTATTTGTAGCACTTGAACGTCGAGGGGTCTCTGGAGTCAACTTCAATTTCATTACCAGTTTTGCTCTCATATCACATGAGAGGGCTCTGAGCAACATGTACATCTGTCAGTACTGGGCCAATGCTCACTTCGTGATCATAATGTGGCTGACGTTGTTATAGGCGATGATGAAGGCTCTCAGGCCTATGATCCCTTGTTGCAGCTTGTCATTGAATAGCCACTGCAACTATGATCCTGTATGCATATATACTCGGCTATCAGCATGGCAGAAGGCACGTGTCAGTTTTTCCTTCATCATATTCCAGTCATTCTTAAATATCTGTTTATGCCGTTGAATATCTTCCGGACCGTTGCAGAGCAGTAGTAGACGAAGATTGGGATCACATTTTCGGCCACCGGTTCAGACCCAGTGGGAGATAAATCACTTCTATATGCTTCGGTAAACATGGTATCATCCACTACTCTGAACACTGGGGCCACCATGGTCTCCGGGAGTGGCATTTGGCAGTTGTCTCTAGCGATGGCAAGGGCCAAGGACTCAATGAATTGACTTGTATTGTGCACATAATTTGACAAGGTGTTGGCAGATGGTCCCATTAGCAAAATGTAAATCAGTCTGGAAGCCACACGCAAACCTCTCAGACGCTCTGGTAGCCCTCACCAGTGCTTCAAATGTACTTCCAGATGCTCCCAGGTCCCCCTGGAGTTTTGCAATGTGCTCTCAGACTCTGCAAGAGCAATCTCAGGCGCTCCTGAAAGCACCTGCAGTTATGGAGGTGCATTCAGGATGCTACGAGATTTGACTTTCAGAATAGACAAATTTTGGACCTCGTCAGACCTCTGCGGAGGTCTGTGGGAGACTTCTGGAGAGCCTGAGACCTCAGCGCAGGGTTGTCGGAGACTTCGAGAGCATCTGAGTCCTCTGCGCAAGCTCTGCGGGAGACTTGGTGCAAGATTCTCACAGCAGTGGTTCTTAGAGTTCCACAGCCTCCACAAGGCATTTTGTTTATCATATTCGTCTTTGTTACAGTCACAAGATTCACTACATCATAATATGGCATGTATCATCTAAGTCTCTCTATAAACATCGAGACTGAGACACAGGGAAAAAGGAGATGGACTCAGCAACAGGGATTATATATGTGGGAGACTCCGGAGTAGATAGGCATCATCAGATTATACCAATTACACAATCTATCTTTCCCAGCTCTTGGTCTCATGCACGCTTGCCGAGGTTTCATAGATCCACGCAACTTGTGTGGATCATAATGGCCAGGAATCCCTAGATATTCTCTCACACTCATTCTACACTCCTCGAGCCAGAACCGCTCTGTGTCGAGAATCCCCGTCGGATTCCATGCGAGGTGCGGAGTAATGTTGATGAAAGCCTGTCTGCCGTTTGGCTCCACCGGTTCAGCTCATCGTGATCGAGTTAACTTAGAGATGCACTCCGAGGCCATGATCGGGCGAGTTTCGAGATGCATTTGGAGGCCTTAATCGAGTGAACATGAAGGCCCTCTACGTTTGAGATTGGAGATACACTTGGACACCATAATTGTGCAAGTGTGCAGATACACTTGGAGGCTGTGATTGGTAGAGTTTGGAGATGCACTTGGAGGCCATGATTGTGTGAGTTTGGAAATGCACTTGGAGGCCATGATAGTGTGAACTTGGAGGCCATGATCGAGGAAGTTTGGAGATCCACTTGGACGCTGTGATCGAGCGAGTTTCGGGATGCACTTGGAGGCTGTGATGGGGGGAGTTTGGAGAGGCAGTTGGAGCCCATGATCGAGCGAGATTGTAGGAGAACTTGGAGGTGGTGAATCTGGAGGCGGTAGTTCTGGAGGGAGGTGCGACAGGAGCTGAGACTCTATTCATTGGTTAACTTGTAATTGTGGGAATGTAGAGTATTGAGTACAACATGGTCTGCCAAGAGATGAGAGACTGGCTGGGAATGGGAGACACTCGATGATGGGATTATGCAGTATGCGGTGTATGCAGTACTCAGTGTACGATGTACTCGGTGTTAACTCTTGATTACGGCATGGAGAGATGGAGAGGGATGACTTAACTAGGTGTTCTTAGGTGACGGTAGAGTTGAGGATGAGAAAGCAAGAGATGAGAGCACATGGGACAAATCATCATGACAAACTTGGATTTGACTGAATTTCGTGTGCCAGTTGATTTACCATCCCCGATATAGCAGGTACGAGTCCCAATCCGGCTTGTAATCACACCAATACAATGTCTTCCTGACCCAATAAGGGAAATCCTACCACTGATTTCTCATGTTTGCATGTGTTCTCCACATCGTTCTCTTCGTCATTATCTATCTCTCTCTTTGTAGTCCACAACTCTACCATCATCACAGAACACAAAGTGAAGTCATCCCTCTCTATCTCCCCATGTTGTGATGATGAGTTGACACCAAGTACAAGCATACACCGAGTACAGCATACACCAAGTACAGCATACACCAAGTACAGCATACACCAAGTACAGCATCCACCCAAGATTGTATGTCTTCCCTTTATTCTAATGATGACCAGTTGACCCCGGAATGTAGCTTCAGCTTCCGGCCTGCCCCCCCAACACAATGGACTGCCATCAGGCAGCTCATCATGAGAGCTCCAAGGTACAGTCACCTTGTCACATTCCCACGGTTGCTAGGTAACTAACTGATGAATAGAGTCTCAGCACCTGGCAGGCCGTCCATGGACCGCCTGCAAGTACTCCTCCAATTTTGCTTGACCGTGTCCTCCAAGTGTATATCCTTACTCTCTCGGTCACGCCCTCCAAGTGCAGCTCCAAACTCACTCAAACATGGCTTCCAAGTGTATCTCCCAACTCCCTCGATCATGGCCTCCAACTGTATCTCCAGGATCACTCGATTACAGCCTCCAAGTTCGCATGATCGTCGCCTCCAAGTGCATCTCAAACCTCGCTCGATCATGGCCTCTATGTTTGCATCATCATGGCCTCCAAGTGCATCTCCAAAGTCGCTCGATCATGATCTCAGAGTGCATCTTTATTTTCAGTCAATGACCATGTTCAGGCACACCTCAAATTGCTCTCAAGCACCGCCTGCAGCCAGTCCAGATATACCGTGTGTAGATGGGTAGCTATATAGATACATAGATGAGAATACAAACTGAATACATCAGTTTTAAAAACCATTGAACAATAAGTAGTAGCTATGATTTCCAGGAGCACCAGCAGCATTCCCAAAGAAGATGTTATTTGGCCCACACTGCTCAAGTGTGATTCGAGGTGCTCTCAGACTTGTCGCTGGGGCTCCAAGGCTTGCCATTGCGGCTCCCAGGCTTGTCGTCGGCACTCCCAGGTGCTCCCAGGTGCACCCAATGTTGTCTCTGGTGCTCCGAGGTGTTCCCACACTCATCACAATCACTCCCATGGTCGTCCTCTACCAGTCATCAGAGATCCCAGTTACTCTGAAGGCTAGCTGGAATGCCCTCCTAGGGTCTGATACTCTCCTGAAATTGACACATCTAAGTTTACACTCCACATCCTCTTACACACTCCTGGAGGCTCCTAGTGACAAAAATACATTTTGCTGATGGCAGCAGTGGTAGAGAAGCTGGAATTGCTTCAGGGTCCAGCACCGGAGGAACAAATACAGCGACTAGAACAGGCAACGGATGTAGATCAAGTGTGCTCAGTTGTCGTTTTATTTGGTACTGTTGTAGTGGTTGGGAGATGGGATGGTGGTTTTGGTGGTGAATTGCCAGTGATTGATGATCTAAGGTCAATTGCTGGCTTGTGAGTTCTTTGAATCAGGAGTTGGGTCACTTTGCACTCTTTCTGAGGTGAGCTCTTTGTTTTGTTCCTCACTTTGTCCAGCTGCACCACCTTCCACAGTCATCCATCCTAGCTTCCAGCCATGTCATCTATCCTTTGTGTTCTATTCCCTGTGATTTTGCACCAGTACTAGTAGTATCATGATAAGCACTCTTCATAATCTTACCAGCAACGTTGATTCATATTTTTAGACTTCGTTTACATCATTGTCTTCCTGAGTACTGGAGCAACATCCTGCATTTCACTTGTGGTTTCTCGGTGTGATATAACGGTCAGTGCGTATTCATGCAGTTTATCTTGCATGTAAGGTTAGTATCTTCTGTCCCAGAGTTACGTCAGTGCACTGTTCCTTGGTGTTCGTTGGAGTGTGAGGTTGGTGTGTTTCTTCCTGGTGTTTGGTCGGAGCTGTTTTCGTTACTTGCTTTCCAGTTCATGCTTGTTGCCATTCGCCTGGGGTTAGGTCAGTGGCAGTTTCCTTAGTGGTGTCAATGTACCCAGCTCACCGTATCTGCCATTGGAATTGGATATTTTTAGCACTAGCCATAAGAATGTCGTTCCTTCTTCTGGCTTTCAGTCTGCCCATAGGGTAGGTATCTCCCATTACTGGCTACTCTCCATGTTGACCCATATATGCTGGTGAAAGCCATTCCCACTACTCCGTACTCTGCTTTCCAAGCCAGAATCCACGCATGGGCTCCATTCGTTGTAAAATGACTCAGCTAGAAGGCACAGAGCCCATCATCAACACTCCGCCATACATCTTGCGGCATCCAAAGAGCATCCATGAGAAAGAGCCATTCTGGCTCAAGGAGCACAGGCAGAGGGTGAGATGATGTAATACAACCCGGCTGTGAGGAACCATGCAATTGGGCAAATCTACAAAATCTCTGAAACAGTGAGAGCGACCAAAAGTCGGGAAAAATACAGTCGGTACTTTCCAATGTATGATGATATGATGTCATGAGATGATGTCAATCTACCCTGGGCTCTCCGAAATATATAGTCCCCATTGCTCAGTCCATCTCCATTAACGCTGTTTCTCCATACACCATCTGTCACTCCGGCCACTACAGTTTTCTTGGTATCCCCGTATGCCCTCTGCCAGCTTCCCTCGGCATACCGGAGTTGTAGTGGTGATGAGATACCTATCTTTGTGCCACAGCATCATTCCCTGCATTCATGGAAAACCATTACAAGATGAGAGAAAGTTTGGCAGCTAGAGATGTACAGCAAGACTCAGAAGAAGCCAAATGATGGTCAATATCTGTAATATATGGAAATATGTCTGAGGTCATGTGCCCTGTGTTAACTAATTCACAGTGGAAAGCATGGTATCTAGCATTGAATTGCCGGTAACATTGTACGGGATGGTGTCCATAAGTGCGGTGAAGGATGAGTGCTAAGTTTTGCAGTGTATGGTTACCGTTTGACAAAAGAAGGGAATGATGTTTTGCAGTGTGAGGTTATTGTTTGGCCAATGGACTAGACATGCTGCTAAATGTACTGTATGTGTTAGTGAAAGCTGATATTTTAGTTTGAATTATATCATTCAGTAGCTCCCTTCCAGCCACCGCAAGTTTATGATGATTGTTCAATAGCACTACTGGACATTGTGCCATCGCGCTTGTAGACCACTGCAACTCTGTGACCATCATATCACACCACCACTGCTAATGGTACCATAACCTTTGTAGACTACTGCAACTCTATGATTATCATGCCATTGCTCCACAGGAAATTGTACAATAGCTTCTCTAGCATTCCATTGACCATTGTGCCATAGTACATGCAGAATTCAGATAAATATCCCGTTTGCAGCATGTGATGCCAATTCAGATGATTCATAGCTTTAGTGTGGACTCAGCTTGTAGTTGCCACATGCCAATTGTGCTATTGCAAAATATCCATTTTTCGTTAGATGGCATTCTCTAATACTATAGATTGAATGTGGGCTCTATTTGTAGTTGCTGTGCACTCATTGTACAATCATGGGATACTAACCCTCCATCTACCAGCAATGCAGTGTTCTCTATTCACATAGCAGCAGAATACCTGTGGTCATATTGGAACACAGAGGGTTCCATATATTCACTGGATATTGTGATATCTGTTCTACCAATGCATAGAGCTTGTGGGTATTTACAGGCCAAGTTCAGTCCAATGGTAGTCTACTCATGGACCAACTGGCCATAAATGCTTCGATAGAACCACACACAGGTGTCTATTGACTGACTGTGGATGACTATAGGCTGCGCATTATGCATGGCTCAACAGAAAGCTGGTTAGAAGGTGCATGCATCTGCCAGGGAATGCTGCACAGTCTATAGTCAATTCGCACCTTTGCCGATAAGTCTTGCACAATTGAGTGTATTTTTGCTGTCAAATATTTCTCAGCACTTCTGTTTTGGTGCTGAAATCATCCACCAGCTTACTTCAATAGTCATTAATGCATGGACAATTAAGCCACTTGATATTCAGGAATTGTTATTGATCAGACAATGGACTCTCTGGACAATTAACTTCCAATTCTCTCAATAATAATAATCAAAGATTCAGTACCACAAATATCAAATCATATAATACTATTGTTGGTAATAGAGAGGCAAGTCATCAATGTCAATCAATGTTACAATTTTATGAAACAAATGAGTTCGATATCAGCCAGTAGGAAAATATAAATAAATAAATATTATATGGAAAAATTATCCAGAAAATGGTAGATAAGATAGTTAATGTATACAAAAGCATTAGAAGCAGAGGCCAAATTGATACAGATTCTCTTTACAAAAGATCTTTTTGAACAAGTAGGATGTTTAGACTAAACATATACAGCAATGTGCTAGTCACAAGAGATAGCAAAATGATATAGAATATTACACTTGATAATAGTTGTATACAGAGTGCAAAGTCACACTGATCCAGGCAAAGGCAGATGAATAATACAAGCCTATCACGATATGATGTGTGCAACTGTATATAATGTGATCGGGTCATGAGTAGGGAGAAGACTATTTTATATCTATGGTGGTTGCTTATATGAAACTGCAGTGAGCCAATATGGTATGCTATTTAGATTTTCCATACGAAACTGTGGTAATATGAAATGTTGATAATATTGATTAATATGTTGCAGATACTATTTCCAAGAGTTCAATTTAGAGTTCAACTAACTGCAATAAACAAAACTATTAAAATTAATCACACAGAAATGCAATCTTACATTGTTCAATGAAGTAGAGAATTTACCAGATTGCAACTGCGGCAGCCACCACCACCACCACCACTGCAGCCACCACCACTGCAGCCACCACCACTGCAGCCACCACAAATGCTGCCACTACCTAATGCCTCCTGTTCAAAAATCTGTACTATCACAAGTGATTCTTCTCCAGTAACCAATTTGCCGGAAACAGTATCACAACTCACCAGTGACTGCTGCTCAAATGAACCTGTGGTATCATCACATGAGCCAGTGGAGATTATCTCTTGGTAGGTCACCCTGCAAGCTAATGTTGACTTTATGCTTATCATTTATGTCTTTTTTCACAACTATGCAGATGCTTGTAATGCTCAGGTTGCATTGCTATTGATCTTCACAGAGTGAAACCAAGAGTGGAAGAAGTTGAAATACAAGTGGTACAATGAGTGTCTAGAGGTCCTTGATAGATCTGGCATAGTAAAAGAGATAGTCGAACAGCATCACTCCGACCCTAAATGCAGGACAATAGCATTGAAGTCAGTGGAAGCCCTCTGGCAGTGATATCCCGAACTCAAGACAATCCTAGGAACTTCCCTTGGAAGTGAGATGTGGCTGTGAATAACCTCAATTCTGAGCGGAACAACCAGAGATTCCCAGTTAACAAAGTGATTTCTCAACTGTACCTATGTCAACCACCTCACCAAGCGAAACTGGAATTCAAAAGCCAACAGGTGGTATACATCGACAGACATCCAGGAGGTTTAACCATTGTCAGATAATGGCAATCCTCAGCTCGATGAAAGAATTGACTACAATACTATGGGCCTGGAATGGTGCCAGGGGTGTGTAATGCCACATAGATATTACCCTGGGGTGGATAACTGCAATTGTTGCAATTCACTCTGTGACATTTTATCATCAGTTACACCTGCTGACCTTGAGATACCAGTACCACCTCAATCACCTGATAAGAGCGTAATTCTTCCACTGCAAACCCCACTATCCAAGGGCTTGTGAATAGAAATGCAAAACAACGAGAGTAACGTTGATGAGCATTCAATCGATCTGGCAAGGGTCAGTGTGCACTTGAAACCAGTGCTCCTGCCAAATCAGAGACTGGTATACGCCTACCAACTCCAGGCAAAATAGACAATGCTACGATCCTGCCAACCACAACCAAAACAGTTGCCGGTTTGTTCACAGAAAATCCTACCAATCCCATGTTCAACCCTGCCTAACAGCCTGACCAGTATTCCACTCCCCACAGCAAAAGTTGCAAATCCAATCTTGACACCAAGATTGATGAATCGTTCAGCTGCTTTCCAGAATGGCTCAGCCTCGACCCAGACTGCAAGGCAATATTGAATAATGCAACGAGGATGTTGGCATTCGATGAGAGCAAAATGGGGAACACAGCTGTACCTATCTTCTAACAAGTAGTAAATGATGACATAGAATTGCATATAGCAGCCCAGGCTCGAAGCACAGTGGCTATATATGTAATGTGTCAAACAATAGTTTCATTCAACACTAGGCTTGGCAATTGCTCATACTTTGCACGAGCTAACAAGAAATGAAAAGCAGATTCTGAGGGTGGCAGGAACAAGCAGGTGTGTAAGGTACAAGAGTCTATATGTTTTTCCTTTAGGTTTATTCGTTTCCTTTAGGTTTATGGGTTTCTTTTGGGTTTATTCTTTCCTTTGGATAAATGTCATTCGTATGTTCATTTGGGTTTGGATATATGGTCATATGGGATGAATTAGCAGAGGTGTGCTTGACAGCAAGGGCCAGGGAGGTGTGGTGGCACAAACATTCATTCATCACTACCAGGACCAAAGCTCAGTTTGCCAAAGGAATCCTGGAAGAGAGTATAAGGAGATACACGGATAACGAAGATGGACTGAGCATCAGGTAGTCTATATGTGGATGACTCCGGAATCGACAGAAATTATTTTTCCATGCACCACAATGCACACCATATCATATGATGCTATTGGTCCCACATTCTACTGCCAAGTTTTCATAAACCCATGCAATTGGAGTGGTTCCTCCTAGCTAGGTAGCCTATTATATCATCTCACCCTGTTCCTCTACTCCTTCAGCCACAACTGATTTTTTAAACAAAGTCCATTTGGATGCTGCAAGAGGTCCAGTGGAGTATTGAAGATATGCTCTCTACAATCTAACCCTACAATTTCACCACTCAGTACATTCCGCTTGCATCCTTTGCTCCATGCCCAGCAGGATAGTCGATCATGCAATATAACGGCACTTTGAGCAGTCTTTGACAGCAGCCTGCTCTGTGTGGGGTCACATTTGAAGCGGGCTCTGCTGGGTTGTTATCGTATGCTTCAGTGATACCATACTTTTGCTTCTGTTAAGGGTATTGGGCCCTCACCATGGTCTATTTCACAGAAAACAAGCCATTGATCTTGGCGATGGTAATCGTAGTGAAATACATTCTTCACATCAGTTATCACAGTCTCCCAAACAGTATGGAGGACACCCAACAACCAGTTTCGGAAGTATGGTGGATTAAAAGGTAACTGCAAAGCTTGTGGAGACTCATCACCAAGCTGAAGTTGACCTCTGCTCAACAAATGAAGTGGCAATGTTTATTGTCATCTGTTCTGTATATATTGGGGCTCATATCGTGTTATACAGAAGCTGATGCTGGAGAGTTGAGTGTGTGCATTAGTATGTTGCACTGTACCTAGTCAATCAGGTTATGAGAGAATATATCAACACATGGTCAATCCAGGACTAATGACACCAATTACAACACAGGCTAGTCACAGAAGAGGCCGCTTACTGAAGAAGCTGGTTCCAGATGCGGCCAGTTATAGAAAAGGCTAATTACACTATTGTACTTGGCATACTAATATCCACACTCTCAATTGGTGCAACAATAATATAGATGGTACATAGAGATGGTGAACAATGTAACCCAGCCATAGATAGAGATTTCGTGGAGGTTCTCTGCAATGCACAGTTGTAGTCACTGTCACCACATCAGTCAATCGAACATGCAAATGGCTTGGTGCCCAGGTATCCTTTGCCATCTCGGTGGATTTAAAATTGATTAAAGTTCAAATGGAAGAAATTAAGGATGTACATGGAGGCGACTCTAGCCAATGTGTCTATTCTGCGATGATTATTGCTGGTGGTGATGCCAATCCTCTTTGCAAAGAAGAACAATGGATGCTAAACACTTTGTTTTGATTACTGAACACTGAATCTGGCAACTGCGAAGAATAGTATCCCCTTCTGTACATCTTACAGATGATTAACTGTGTGAGCGAGGCAATGCTAGTTGTCAGTCTGGAACTTAGCAGTGAGTATGACATCATCTGGATCGTGGATTACGATGGGGAGAAGATAGTTTGTAGAACTTATTACAGTCAATTTGAATATAGTGTGATGCCATTTGTTCTCACACATTCAACAGCTAGTCCTCAGGCTTATATCAATGATTCCCTAGTATTCAAACATTTACAAGATTAGTGAATATAACCACAACAACATACTCATGTAACCAGAAAATGGGAATGTGGATACAGAGTATTGTGCCAAGTGCTGCAGTGACTCAAGGTATAAGACCTCTATTGCTAAGTCAAGATGACTCATTTCAAAGTCTCAGAAGTCCACTACCTGGGGTTTGGGATCACACTGGATATAGTTGGCATGAAATAAGACCAGATCTCTTCAATTGAAGTCTGGCTGACGTCTATGTCAGTTTGTGGTGCACAGGTGCTGCTTGGATTCACCAACATTTGGCAGAGGTTCATCCATAAATATGCAACCGTGACTATTCACTGACCAATCGACTCAACAAGGCTGATAGGACTGGTGATCCACCGAAACACAATCCTTCAACCAAGTGCACACTCACCCTTCGTAAAGTCAAACATGAGTGAAACAGGGCTGCTGAGAGGGATTTTTGGACACTAACAATGGTCGATGCTGAGGAACCATTGATTTCTCAGGGTGATCTTGCCAGGTCGACTATTTGGTACCATGATGCCGCTGGATGCAGCATGTCAGGCATTGTAACTCAGTATGATGGTTTCAGGGTTAGCTGGCTAATCAATGTTAACTCACGGAAGTGCTCTCCAGCTGAACAGCATGATAAAACCTACCATTCTGAGTCAATCACTATCAAGGAAACTAATACAGCAACAACATTATGTTCAGTGTACCAATCCCAAGGGCTTCTTTTTGTATGGCAATGAGAATTTCAAATCCTCCCAGACATCCAATATTCACTCCTGAAGGCAAGCCTGGTGGAAAGAAACCCTTTCGGCTTATGGCTGTATCATTGAGCACTTGGAAGGCCACAAGATTATGACTGATAGCCGATCTAGCCTGTGTGAGTACAAGATCAGACATGCCAGACTAGTGCTATGGCAATTGGTAAAATTGTCATTGATACCGGATGGAAATCTTAAGCCAGCATTGATTACGGCCTAGGCTTCTGACTCCTTGGTGGGCGACATCTTGGTGAGCCTCCTCAAGTGACCAGCGGCAGATGTCACAGATAACATTTCAACTTAGAGCCAACATGAAGTTATAGCAGGGGCTCAGACTTACAAATGGAGAATATACATTGCTGCAGTGAGTTCTCAATGTGGAAAGATGATAAGTCAGTTCAATAACAACCCTGAGTCTGGTCACTTTGAAGCTCCTAAAGCTACTCTACTGGTATCAATGAATTTCTACTAGCCAGCAATAGACTCACATGTACATATGTTTGTCAGTAGTTGCAAAAGATAACACCAACAAATAGCTACTCGGCACAGCAGGCATCCAATCATCATGCCGTTGGAGACACTATCACAGCTATGGGAAGGCATCATCACAGACTTCATCAATTACTTGCCAGGGTCAACAACATCAGGCTACACAGGAATTTTTAGTTCAATGGAGTGACTGACAGAGATAGCAATGTACTTGCGGTGCCGAAAAATTCCAGCTTGCTGGAATTGCCACAGCAATTTGGCTCACAGATTATGTCTAAGTGCGTCATTCCATTCAGCATAGTTTGATATCACAGGGAACAGTTTCCAAACCTGTTTTGGACCTACATACGTTCTCACTCAATTACTTACCATCTGCTCCCAACAGCAGTCAATCTGCAGACAGACAGACAGATAAACCACTAGAATCAGACAATGGAGCATATTCTCTGGACATTCAGCAACTATGAGAAGGACAATTTGGTTGAACTTTTGTTGGCAGCAGAATTTGCATGCAATAATGCAATACACACATCTACAACAATGAATCTGTTTTGGGTGAATTACCACTACCATCAGGTGATACAGCCTAAGGCCACAAGATCACAATCTGTCCTGAAATCAGAGATCGAACTTGACACTTTCACAACTGACATAGAAGAGACTCCACACTCACTCCATTAGATCATGCAGGGGACTGGAGCTCATCAGACATACACTGCCAACAGCAAAGAGGATGATTTCAAGGTAGGCAATATGCTCTGGCTGTCAACCTGGCAATCCCAGATTACAACACTGTCAAAAATGTTGAATTACAATGAGCCAGGGTTGTACATGGTATGTATCAGCATCAATAAGATGATTTACAAATCAGGCGTTTCACATACAATTCGGATATACAACATCTTCCATGTCTCTTTCTCTCACAGCACTAAATTGCCCACCATCAGCCAGCTGCCTTCTGAACTACAGCCAACAATGGTAGATGACTCTGACCAATGGACAGGTGACTCGATCTTCGATACTAAGTGACAGTACTGGTCACTCCAGTTTCCCCTACAGAGGGCAGCTTATTGTCATGTACCACTGGCGGGGAACCTGTGGAGAATCTCGGTATTGTACAGGAATCAGTCCATGAGATTCCCTGACAGCATACAAGGAAGCCTTGACAGTGATTGTACATGGAGGAGTTGGATTGGACATCTTTCTATTGGGTATTCTGCTGAGTCTCTTCAGCCTCTTGAGCGTGGACAAATGGTTTCTACACTTATTTTTACGACGTTCCACTGGAGGTGGAGTGTCCCCATGCACTGAATCTGCCATGTGGCTGCTGATCAGGCACAGATTGGTTGTGGGACATATTGAGTCATATGGAGGTGTATGCATTGGGTTGTGTTTCTTCTTGTGGTTTGCCGCTTGGTTATGCATGGTTGTGGCAGCGAAGGGGGTCTGTTCCTAATGGGGGGGACGAGATAACAGCATTCATAAATACGTGTCTGCCCCCAAGATGAGATGCATCCAGCACCTGGTAACCACAATGTTATATACATAACATGTGACCTCTCCGCAAACACCAGTCATACTCTCACCTATATACTACCTTACTATAGGACAATATCAACGAGCGCAACTGTATCCGCTCATACATTGTCATATGTGGCCATATATGACTATTGTGTTAGACCGAGTCTTTGTAGAGTACGTCATCACGTGGCTGTGGGTTAGGGCTGGCAGCATGTATATAGGCTACGTGTCATCTCAGACTTAGACTCAATCAAATCAATTGTCTCGACAGGTTCATCACAACATATTGGGCATTACATTTAGTACAATATTGTTATATTCTTACAATTACTACAGTTGAATTGTATTAATAGCTAGCAATCACACTATATCATCAATTTCTTGGGTTCAGTTAATACTATTCAAGTATTAAACAGTAAATATCTATTTTGTCACATAGCCAACAAGATGAAGCATACTTTGAAATCTTCTTTGGAAGTCAGAAGTGGACAGACCTATCTGAGCAATAAGTAGTGTCAAATATGGTAAGTCAATCCTTCTCGTCTATCATAACCTTAGACCCCAGAATCACTATTTTCAGTTTTCACAATACATGAATCTTCCATATCTGGAGATCATACTGCAGCTTGACATAATGGAGTGGTTTAATCATATCTTGGATTATCTTGAGCTTCTGCTATCTTCACTTCAGTACATAATCACTAGTTATCATGTTTCCCAGGATGACTTCATTTTCCTTTAGACATACCACATTTCATATCTGCTTCTCTGCTACTCTCTCAAGTATTAATCTTACATCACTTTCATATTTGGAACACTAATATGTATATTATTCATCTCATCACTCTGGTAATTGTACTGCCTGAGCCATATTTCTGCCATTCGAGTTGGGTATGCCATCTGGTTCACTTTGAGACACATGGGAACTGGATTCACTTTTGGAGTAATATGTTTGTTATTGATATGCACCCTGTCTGCATTGAGGCATTATATCTAAGTTGTACTCTGCCAAATCAAAGCATAAGAATAATCATTTGATTTGACTAAGTGCAAGGCAAATACACAGTTTAAAAATCAGTGCAAAAGCCCATGGATTCACTGTCGGTTACAATCTTTTCCTCCACCTAAGCCTCCTTTTCCATCCACAACTCATCTGCCACAACTCTCTTACCTAAATCTCATACTACAAGCTATAACTCCACTTTCCACTTATTTGTGTAGTGCATGGGATGTCCCATCAGCTTGCTACATACCTGTGAAAACCCACTTCTCTAACTGCTATATCCTGTTTCTTATAAATGTTCTCTAGTTTTATCTGTATTATAAATTCTTCATCATGCGTTCAGATTCCCCCTTCTTATGACATGCCTCTTTCTCATTTGATACTTTATGATACGAATTCTTCCCTTTCTGATATTCCAGTTCAGAACATTCAGAACATGTAAACAATTTTACTGGGCCCTATCGTCTCTCTTTCAGTGTATATTTCTCTCAGGTAGTCCATTGTGACATCTTGAGATCTTGAATTGCTTGAACTGAGAGGTATCAGTATGACAAATCCATAATGATTAACTACTACAGATTCTTCTAGATTCATCAAATCAGACCTATTACCATTCCCAGTTATTATATGCCAGTCAGCTTCTTTCCACAGAATTTTCAACTCTCTGGTCACCTCTTTACATATCAGATAAATAACTGATCCACCAAGGACGTGAATTGGAAGATGACACTGTAATGACCTTCTAAGAACAGTTGCATAGGCCATCGTACACCAGAAGTCTGCCTTAATTGTGTGGCTATATTGGCAGGAACAGCCATTAATGTATGATTGTCAGGTTTGCAGAATGGTATCAAGTATCCTGATAGTGATTTGTTTCAGACTGGAATGAGAGGCTGTTGATGCCTGTAGTAATACTTGAAGAGTAAATTCGCCAATGTCCTATATCTGATTGACCAAAATAGTGTAATCCTAGTCATTGCTTCTCACGACTTTCTTGTTTCCAGTGTCAACAGCTGGAGTGTTCTTCAGTGGCAACTGCATAGTCTGTCAAGATTTTGGAGCTGTGTTTGCGATGTAGTATACCTTTTCTGGCTATATGCTGATTGGCACTCCTTGCTGGATTATTTTCTTTTCCTGGCAAATAGTATGTATTGAAACCACTGGATATGTCTTTTGAATTTGTCTCTGCTAGTCTTGACCACTGGTTGCCTGATTTGACTGATTCCCGTACTCATCCAGCAAAGTAGATCACTGCTGAATAGCTACCACTGCCAATCCCATTCCTCTCTCCTCCTCCTCCTCTATCCTTCTATCTTCGTACTATTATGTTTCACTTTTCTGCTCTTCTTCTGTACTGTTCTCTCATTGCTTCTTATCTGTCTCCATTTCATCTTTGTTGTCTTTCTCAATCTTGTGTTGGTTAGATTTGTTCGGAATCTGTTAATTCTCATGATTGTCTTCCACATCAATGCAATGTAGAACAATCAAAGAATTGCAAAAACACGTGTAACTACAAGGACTGAATGAAATGATGATCAGAGGATTTTGTAAGCTTTAATGAACATTGTTATATGTGCTTCTCTTACATACTGGTTCGTTTCGATTTGTCAGAGCAGGATTAACTCGCTTGAATTTGGAATAGCAAGGGCCCAGAATTTGATCAATAGTCTTCAATTATGCACATGGTGGACAATGTGTTACAGGATCATTCTGCATTGGTAGAGTATTTAGCACAAGAGGGACTGATATCGAAATACTTACTGGTAGAGCTACGGGAACCAGCCGGGGTAGTAGTTGATAGAGCATCATTAGTATACATGTTAGACAGGTGTTGTTGTAGCAATTAGAAGCTCTGATGGTAATTTTGTTAGTCTATTAAAGATATTTAGTTTTGTGATCCGATTCAGTCTAATCTCTTAGCTTCTTGCCAGATTATCTACCTGTCATATTCTATTTGTGCAATCTCCTCATTGCAATAGCTATCTCATTAACATGTGTTTTAAGCTTACCGGCGCCATTGGTTTCCTTGCCGGGTATTCCATTCAATCGGCATCTGCTATGGAGCATAAATAATATCTTTTTGTGTGAGTCTTATGGTATTACAAAATGAGAACAGTACCTGTTTATAGAGTTCTTCACAATTGCAAGGTTCGTACATTTTGCCACATTAATGTACAGTATGTAAAAGTTGTACCTCGTGTCTTAGTGTTGTCCTATTTGCCATTTGACAGCCACTGTATTGGTGTACCTGCCATTGGTAAGGCGGGTACATAATATTCATGTTCATGCCTTCTGACAGGTTGGTGTCATACTTTTTGTTACTTTTCAAAATTGCAAAATTGATGCCATGTTCACAGTATGTATCACATTTTCATGGTGAATGCCACTCATTCAATCTTTAACATTCTGACTGCTCCATAGTTTTCTCATTGGTGTAGTTAAGGTATATGGGTTTACTGCACCCAGTATTTCAGTATGGCAGTGTTAACATTGCTTGCTAGAATTGTATCGTTTTCTTTTGCATTTACACTACATATATGGTACAAATTGTTCATCAGTTGCTGATATGCAGAATGTTCTATATCAGCTTATGAAGTTCTTACCCACCCATCTGTTTGCAGCTTACCAAATCAGTATCCACATGTGCACTGTATATCCCATATATCAACCCAGCTCAAAGCCAAAGAGTGTATCTTTGACACGGTACCACATGACATGCAGCATCCGAAGAAAGTATGTACACAATTTGTTGCTCAGTTATATGTGGTGCTGTTAGCATGTGAAAGGATTTCATAGCATGCACAGCAATTATGAACAACTAAAATTTCATGGATCAACAAAACAGAACCTCAGTGGATGTAACCAAGAGTTCAAAAAATAGAGAGTTTGCTATGTTGTCTACTTGGATCGCTAACTACCCCTGCATCTTCCAAATTATATATACTTTTCATTCTTTGATTCACTCCCATTGACTCTATATCCCAGTGCAACGCACCCACTGCCTCTATCCATGTGGGTAGTTGCAGTTAGAAACTGATTTTCCCACTACAATAGCAGATAACTATTCAAACAGTGCCAGGTGTCAGATTCTGTAGCCTGGAAATCTGATCATTGGGAAAATTGCACACATAGTATCTTTTTAATTAAAATGCAATTCTGTGAATGTCATCGTATCAAGAAAGTATTTCTGTGGACTCTATCAACACTTCTTGTCATTTATTATGTGCTATATTAAATAAGCATGATTGTTAGTGGGTGAGAGAAGTTCAATCTCATCATGTATCACCAATGGGTGATGCAGTCAAAATAACTGTGTGCATATTACTGTCTCCCTGGAGTATAATATTCTTGACATATGTTAATCCTGGTTTATCAAAATATCCTCACTACACTCAACAATATTTGCAGAGGGGATTATTTTATCACATTCACTGTACTGAATCCTGCTCTTAATCTATACTTACCAACTATCTCTCTAAAGGAAACAAATATATAGGTTTACCTAACACTTCTCTCAAATAACACTCTGCCCAGCATTCTATCCACCCAATTAACTGAGCCCAGATCATCCCTAAAGTGGTTGACCATACCTAAAGCTTGTCCAAATCACTTATCCTCTTACTCACTGTCTCTCTTCAGCCATCTATACATTCAGCCAACATATCCCTCCAATCTGAGTGGCCATACCCATAACATGTTGTTGATCTTGACGTCTATCTGGAATGCTATCTGTCAATAATATGCGACATACCTTATTTACAGAGGGATTGAATGCAGGAATCTATAATTCTCTATCCAGATAATACGATTGGGAGATCAAGTTGTATACCCCTTTGATATGTGAGATACTCCTTACAAATACTGTATTCAATTGGTTGTATTTAGGAAGTATAATTCTTCATCAGAAAATGCCACATCTGACAGCCTTGCTTGTAAGCATTCCAGCAAAGTTATGAATTTCATTTACTTCTCTATTGGCACACTCCATGTACTCTACAAACTCATGCTGATTTCTGCAAATAGCAGCAGTAGTAGTAAATTCCTTATACCAGGTCTTCTGATTAGCTCTCACCTTTCATTACTTTCTTACACTGGTTTTCAAATCATGCCATCGCTGTTGCTGCAGCTTCAGTCTCAGTCAGCATTGTACTGTCCCACAGTGTAATGCATGAACTGTACCATCCAATGTACCTCACCTTATGGCGTCAGTACCATTTCTGGGCATTTCTTTAATTGCATCATGCAGTTGAATAGTTCCCATTTCCGCAGTTGATCGCCTGGTGATCACTTTCACAATCGTAAGGCATCTGGAACTTCCCTGTTAGAAATCAATTGTATATCTAGTATTTTCAACACAACATTCAGAATATTCTTGCTGCTTCAATATCATCATTCTGCTGTTAACATACTGAATACTCTGTAATTCCAGTAACCACTTTCTCCAGTTTGTCAGATAGAGTGTAAGTCATTTCTTACATTCACTGGGTTAAAAATCTCCCATCATCATTTATTGGTACTCTCTTCATGTGGTAGAAGATGTACTTGCTCTTTGGAATTGAAACACTACCTGTCCAACAGTCAGAGCAGAAGATAAAGCTATTCACACCACCCTAAATCTTTAAAGTGAATACCTCTATATTCTTACAATTATTAAACATCACAGCTAACATCTCATGTAGCATAGCCCACACATTCTGCTTTGTGATTATATTGTATTGCTTTATCTGCTAATCTTACTGTAGTTTCACATCTTTCTGTCGACAGTACTAGTGAGGACAAGACCTTCCAATTGTGAGGTGATTATTTTATGGTGCAATTCAATATTGCTTCATCCATTCATTTAACCATGACCCATCCTGTGCATCGCGTGTTTCCTCTGTTCTAGCAATACTGCTGACAACCTGATCGTATTCTCTCACTATCGCAATTTTCATACTTCAGTACTAATTGGCCATACATTCAAATTTCATCATTAAGATAGCGGTTGATTAGACTAGCTTGTTATCTGTGGAATGGTTGAATCTGTCTGTACTTGTCTGGGACAGTGTTGATGAAGCTGCAATTCAAAATATCAATAACAGTCAAATTTATCAAACCAACATCATGCTCACGCTTATAACCTGTTGTACTGTGTCAATTGTACCCAATATCTCTCTCTTAATCTAAACTCACTGACTCTGATACTAAGTCTAATTAACACCGACAGCACATTCAAATGGTACATAGGTCTCCCGTCTGACTATCAAAACTTCTCGTAATACTGCACAGAAATCTGTTACTACCAAAGGCAGGAACAACCTATTTTCACTTTCAAATGATTCGATGTTAAGGTTATCCAGTTCATATTTAAGAAGTTGATGTATTTATATCTAACTTGCAGGTAAATGGATTGGGTATATTGAAAGTCGTATATAAATAGAAATGGAGAGCAAAAACTTTGGTTATGTAAGTGATTCCAGTACTTCTCAAAAAATCCTGTTCGTTTGGAAGATACCCTCCATTAAGAACATTCCACTTTATTGATATTCCTTTGGAATATGATTATTCCCATGTCTGGGATATGAGTCTATTCCAACTTCTGAAGATTGACATATTGTCTTGTAAGATACATTGCAGTTAACAATGGACCAGCTACAGAATCAATGGAAGAATACTCGGATAAAGAGGTGAGTAATGTCATTTCACGTATACCTGATGAAGTTATATCATCAAGGCGTGGGGAAATATTGACCAGTAGGTATTAAGTTCACCTTGGTAAATAGCTGTGAATCAGTAAAATGTATCATTGACACATTAACAAACCGAATTAGACACAGAGGGAGCCACTAGGGGGGTATTCTGGCTGGCCTTTAGAGTAAGTTGGATCCCAGATGACAAGTAAAAGTTCCCCAAGGGAGCAAACATGATAAGAGTGGGAGCCCATTGAAGCCCCAGAGGGAACTTTGGAAGCACCTTGTAGAGATACGCAACCAGTATGGAGATTTAAACACACTCAGCCACATACCTGAGTTCTGATCGGTATTCATTCAAACTGCTGCAGGCAGTATCTAAAACTCTCTGGATGTTTGCAAGTGATGGATTACCGTCCTTGGCATATATAATACATGCAATATCGCTCATTATTACATCAAAATCATCCTTGTAGTATCTACCATCGACTTCAACAAACTATTTTTTACCTTCCTACTGTATACATGCAAAGAAACAGGAAATAGATTCAGCAATAAATGCAGGTACACAGTAACAATTACCCCACTAAGCGATTGATTAATATCAATGAACCATGGTTTGCATGAATTCCACAATATGTCTGATCTCATCAGGGCCAGTGAACGCAGAAACACACAATACATCAGCAGTACAAATTAGCTTGAACAACTGCATTTATTTGCGAATAATTCATCCCAGGTGAGTGGGTGAAGTTGAATTGGAATTTTACTTTGGCTAGATTTGTGATATCTAACAAAGGTGCATTGAGATGTTAGGTAGCAGTGAATCAAAATGGGGTTGAAATGGCAATATGATATATTTTGGTGAAAATGGGGAGCAACTACAAGGAAGCAGAAGAGCCTCAAGATGGGGATTGTATGGTGGAAAAGAGGATCACACAGAGTGTGAGAGAAGAGTACAGAATGCAATAGACAAGTGCCATACTAACCCAAGAAGGACTGACAGCACTTATGGAACCTCTATCCCAGCAGCGGAGCACCCATACTTGGGGAGGAGCACCCATCTGGGGGGGATATAGAGTGCTGAATAAAATAGAGAATCACCAATGCAGTCAGAGGAGCACTGATGGGGGTTGAGGAGAACCTGCCCAAGAGGAGGAAAGCAGACACAGGGGGAGGGATGATGTGAAGCGAGGAAGGACATATAGGAGCAACAATCCTGACTGAGGAGAGCTGAGGTGATTGAAATATGGACATGGTAGCAAAGGGACACCGAACAAGGAAAAACTTGCCACTGAACAACACAGAGTATGGCTCAGCCAAAGTGTGCTGATATAGATCACCTCCTTCCCATAATTCCCACAATCACCCATTCTGCAATACCATTATAGCACTGGTAAGATTGCACTGTGACAACAGTCAGGTTACATTTGGTTAATATACAATTGCTAGACAAATGCATTTGTAACTTCTTGATATAATATAAATTTTTCTAACACTCAAAAATCAAGAGCTATTGACACCCAGCAAAGTACAGGAAATTCTCCCTTCTAGCACTCAAAAGCGATTTCTGATTATTAGAATTATTATAGAACTGGAGTTATTTATAGTTACAATTTTACTTGCTAAACTTGAAATAAAGACTTGAGCAGGTACTGTACCACCAAAAACAATATTTAAATTTAGTGATAGCTGGAAATCCATCAAAGAGCCCTTGTTAAGCTCTGTAAAAAGTTATACACCCATAGCTGCTGGTTTTGTTGAGATATAATCAATTCTTAGTTGAAGGGTAGATTTTATGCCAAAAAGGCAATTTTGCATATAAACTTGGCAATTTCTTGGCATGGTGAGGCTTTCAGCAACTCCTTCCCACTCAAATTAGGCCTAAAAATTCTAAAACTCTGGGAAATAACAACTCTATATAGGGACTCTGTCCCACAAAATTCTCTATTAACCATTATTTGTGGAGGTGTAGTAGTGCATTGCTAAAGCCACGGGTTTTTGGTGTTTCGGCTGATCACGAACACTTTTGTCTAAGGACTGTATATACGTAACACCTTTGGATATTATTTACATAGCAGCCATCATTCCACTCGTGCCTCCGATATCTTATCAATTTCCAGCCCCAATCAGATTACGTACCTAACATTTAGAAGCAGAGGTATAACAAAATAACCATCGCTTGAGATCTCAAGTTCCAATTAGTTTCCAGGAAACCGAGGGTGCCAATGAGGAGGAAGTGGAGGAAAAGAAAGAAATGGAAGCAGCCAAAAGACTTAGAAGCAAGATGTTAGACCGAGTCTTTGTAGAGTACGTCATCACGTGGCTGTGGGTTAGGGTTGGCGAGCTACTATATAGGCTACGTGTCATCTTAGACTTAGACTCAATCAATCATCTCGACCGGTTCGTCACAACACTAGAGAGCAAATCAAAGAAGAAGTACCAGTGTTATGGCGCTGCCTGAAAAGCTATGCTAGAACAGGGGGTGTGGGGTGTGGGGTGGGGATTTTGGTGTTCTGAACGCTGGGGAACCATGTACAGTAAATCTTCGCTGAAATCCAGTGACAATTCTTGGATGTGGAACAGTAATGGGTAACTGACAAAACCACAATTTTCGTGGGACAGACCCCTTGGTGACTGATGACTTCCCAAGCTCATCTCCGGGTACAGTAGCTAAAATCTTCACAGCCGTAGTCTGTCAGATAGCTTAGATACAGTAGGTACGGAAGGGTGGATGGACGAAAGGGCACTTTTTGATTTTGTGTGACAACGTGTGGGGTCGGGCCCACCGGCAGTCGCGACAAGTAAGACAGCAGAAAATGTAACTAATAAAATTTAAGGTTCCCACCAACAACTGTTAATTAAGTACTTAAGTACTTGGTACTTAATTATCTACATGTCGTATCAATTGTCGCTTGACATTGTGGTGGTGCAATATCTCTGTCAATATGTTAAATTTAGCAGTTCGTGTAGATTTTAAAACTAAGCTACGTGGGCTAGATGTCGTGGGCCATGTTCATATACAAGTGGGCGTTGACGTACACCTGGTAATCATCATACAAACAAGTATGAATTTGGTTTGCAGGCTACGTGTTGAACTGTGGAGGTATGTGTCAAAGTGAGAATTATGTTCACGAAAAGTTATGCCAGTGGAAGTTCCGTGAAGACAGTATCAGACTCAATAGTTGCTGGGAGACTTTGAGAACGCTGATCATGCAACACATATATAAAGCGTAGAATCGATGGCAATATTGTATATCTCAATTCCATAACCGACCTACAACGAATGCCTTCATACTACCAAGTCAACTCTTCTAGTCTGTTCTTAAAAATGCCACCTTATGCCTGCAATGCCTACGAATGTGACTGTGATGGATTTTTGCATGGACGTACTCCTACATAGTGTGCAATTTGTCTTCACCCACAGGCAGCACACCCATCTGTCAATGCGCCCCACAAAGCTCAATTGAATCAACATACCAAGCCAGATAATGATGTTGAATCCGTTGATTTGACAGCCGACACTGAACCTAGTGCGGCATCAGACTCATTGTCCGATACAGAGACCGAGAAGCCTGAAAAGCGTAAGCCAGCTACGACCACACCCCCTGCCACATCAACACTGTCTCATCTTGCAGAGGTTCATGATCATCGATGGAAAACTGCATATAAGGAAAAGGCCAAAAAAACTAAGACCAAAAACATTGGACTTGTACCCCCCAGCAAAAAGTCAGTCCTCGGAAAAGAAAAAACTCACGTACAGTCTTTAATTGCGTCTCTTGTACTTTTCACCAAACGACCCAACAAGGAACACAAAAAGAAAGCATTGATGTACAAATGGCACATCTCGGACCTGGAGGAAGAGGTTGAAAGCTATGAGGATTACTTAAGAGGAATTATTCAAGATGAACATCCAGGCTGGCGAGAGCGTGGGTTTCAAGAAGAGTGGTGTTGGGGTGTGAATGATCAGCGGAAAATCAGTATGGGTGAGCTGACCGGGACAAGCGAAAAATTGCCTCCGACCAAGTCAATCACTGGAAACGGCACTTTATTGTCTCTGATCAAAAAGATTGAGGATATACCTGACGTCTCGGGAGTCACCGCAGAGAGAAAAAAGCTGGCTAAAACACCTGTCCGGCATTTTGCAATTGTTGTACCGCTTATGTCAACTGCAATATGGGACTACACGCCATCACCCCAGTCTTCACCACCTCTACCACCCCGACAACAACCGAGTAAAACACAACGCGTTGAAAAGACATGGAAGGAGATACAAAAGGTCAACAAACCACTTGAAGAACGGAAACTTGAATTGGAGATCATGACGGATATGACAATGGTGAAAAAGGAAAAGATTAAGGTACGTCATCTGTCATTACGCGTTAAAGTGAGAAGAACACAAACTGAAAACGTCAACCCAGAACGAAATATTTGATGAAGATATAATCGCATCCCAACCACAATCACCACCTCCAAAATCAGCACACAGTTCATCAATTGCTGTTACGACTTTGTTGAACCCTCTATTGAGAACTCCACCACCACAAAGAAAACCATTACACAGCAAACGCAGTGCCGAGTTGATGTCTCCGGAAGATACAACCATCAAAAAGGAAGAACGTAAACTAAAACTGAACTGGAATCTTCAAAACCGAATGGTCAGCGATGAACCTTTTTTTGGCCCTGTGGTGGATGGTACAAGTGAGACGTTTGAGAGACAAACAGGGGATGATGAATAGAATTACAACATACTGTACATTACCCATCATTGCTCCTTCTCTGATTATTGAAATACTCATCCCGGCAACCCCTGTCAATGTTCAATACGATGCTTTCCTCAGAGTCGCTTGGGTGCTGGTCTGATTCTTCTTCATCACGTATGTCTTCCTCGTTGACGTGTATATGATTTTCATTATCGGTATCGGTTAGGTTCATTTCAATATCTTCTTCAATATGTCGTTCGATTTCTTCTCTGTTGTCTGCAATCCAGGAATGTACTCCTGTTGGCTTTGGTATGATCAAGAACTATCCGTCAGTCTTCACCAACTTCCAGACCTCGCGTCGTAGGTAAGGATAGGCGTCATAGTGATTTTCGTTGAGCTTAAAAGATATCTGAAATCCACCGTTTTCCAAAATGTTACAAAACGTTGTTACCGTTTCCACTGGAAGATAATCGTTGA
>Ga0307515_10001201_pt1 | contig 59224 bp, 35 predicted proteins | sample 17_EM_MG_FD_194513 | JGI IMG/M metagenome (GOLD analysis project Ga0307515, IMG submission 194513) | Populus trichocarpa ectomycorrhiza microbial communities from riparian zone in the Pacific Northwest, United States - 17_EM | ecosystem: Host-associated > Plants > Roots > Unclassified | place... | reverse complement strand
CTGGGTTCGAGTCTCAATATGTATGTCTGTCATCCTCGCAGTGTTTTATCTGGCTACTAGGCTTGCAGGGTATTCAGTGAATCCGGAAATTAGTTGTGGTGCGTGTAAGCTGGCCCGGACACTCAGATTAAAAAAAAAAAAAAGAGGCTATACAGTCTCATGCAATATTATTTCATCTGGATTGTACCAAAAAAGCAAGACTTATAGTCTTATTAGTCTAACTAGAGGACTTTTTATGGGCAGGAAAGAACCTTCAGTGAGCTACTGGAAAGAGGATTTGATGACAACCTGTCACTCATCTTTCACTAAAGATATGCGTCCATAAAACAGTTCGCCCACTTACCCAACTTGGCAGACCCCCTTGAGTCCTTGACTCTCTGCCAAACAATGACTTGACACCTCCTCCTCCTCCTTTCTCATAGTCCATACAAACTTTCATTACAACAAACAGGGAAACCATTAAACAGTGTTCTAAAGACCTCCACTCCTCGTGACTTGTCAATTCCTGGCACTGGTTGGGATGTGGTTGAGACAGTGTTCTATAACAAATAATTTTTTTAATAGATTTATATTGTTTTTATATATTAGTATCGAAAATGAATTTTAAAAAATAAAAATATTATTTTAATATATTTTCAAACAAAAAATACAAAACAACAGTGACAGCGTTACCGAAAGCTACCTCTTTTCAGGACCTGAGGTCGGTCCATTTTTCGGCTTTTCTTTTTTTCACTGCCCAAGTCTGCTGGGATTCCATTATTCCATCATTTGATTGAACAAGGTGTATACATGGGACATACAGAATGTGTCAGCTGTACCCTTGCCCGAACTTTTGATGATTGATGAACTTGTACTTCAAAAACTACCACGCTGTGCGGATTCATAGAATTCTAAACCCAAAGTTCAAGGAAATTAGCCCAGGTGTATTCAAGGTAGAAAGCCCAGTACAAATCCAGCACCAAGCCCCCATTATCCGAGTCTCCGATATTTTTATACTAGCAAGCTTGTTTTGTAATACGATATGGATACGGATATTTTTCAAGAGATTTTTTTTTAATGTTTTTAATAGTAGCATATAAAAATCATTTTAAAATATCTAAAAAATAACTTGATGTTTCTACAATCTCCTGAAAAAACACTTTTAAACACAACACAAATGTATCACCGGACACTAATTAAGGAAAAACTCTCCGAGGAGGGATGATGATATTTCCCTCGAGGATGCTATCCCGACTCCAAGATATCCAGCCTTCTTGAATCTTAAAGTTTACTTTGACACGTAACAAAAACTATAGTCATGAAAGGGGACTACATTCCAAATAAGTGTTGATCGAGGATAAAGAAGAAGTCCATTCATATCAATAAATTAATATTTTTTTATTCGATACTAAAAGATATTTTTATTCAATACATACAAAATTCTATCTCTTGTGCTTCTAGTTAAAAATAAATTAAATTTAACCAATGAGGCGAGCTGCGCTTGAGGAAGGAAGCGGCCACTTGGTCTGCACTTGAAGTGCAGAAAATTACAAAATACCCTTAATGTTGGATTAAAAGAGATGATAAGGGCTAATGAGTTGGAGCTCAATTTGCATTGGTGCATCGTCTCTCTATGATATTTTAGGCTCAAAATTACTTTTTACAATCCAAAAAAAAATAAAAGATGATAAGAATTCAGAAATATCTTCAAGGGAGGAGAAATAACTTTGTTTTATTTTAGGCTCAAAATTTATTTTTACAATTCAGTATTAATCTTGTTTAATTTGTTGTTCAAAACAAGATTACTTTGATTTTTATTTTATTTTGGGCAACCCAGGTCGATCCTCTCAGGCTGTGACTCGGGACTTATCCAGAGTCAAGTTTTAAAACTATAATAATAATTATCTTTATTCTTATATTGATTTGGGTCAACCTAGGTTGACCATCCAGACCCATGGCATAGACCTTACCCCAGGTTAACCCCTTCGTTGAGTTTTAAAATTATGATAATAATATTTTTTATCTTTATATTGACTCGGGTCAATGATCAACCTGACACATGACTTAAATATATATAGTTTCGAGTTGATCCCTAAATAAAATTTTAAAATTATGATAATAATCATTTTATTATCATATCAACTCGTGGCATAGGTCTTTTAATGGGATAAAAATTTATCTACTTGAACAACCTTAAACATGATAAAAATTAATTTTTCTATATTAATTTTAAAAATGATTTAAACATTACAAAATTAAAACTTATTGTTTAACAGTGTATAATACAATTAATATGTCCGGTGTTAAGGTTGAGAAAATATGTTTTCTTCGTTCACATTTTGGATCGATATCTTGGATAATTCTACCGTCATATTACTCGATGCATTCATGTAAATTTTAATAAATTATCCAAGAAACTAGAACTAGATTAAAATAAAGAAAAATAAAAACTCTAGAAAATCTATGGACTTACTAATTAAGGATTTTGGTTGAAATATAAATGGATTATTAGAAAGAACAATAATTAACGTTAAATCACAAGGTTCAATTTAACATTCCACGTAACCTACATTCTCTCTTATCCTCTCCAAATCAAAGACTCGGTTTCTTTCTTCTCCCTTGAAGATTTTTCTGAGTTCTTATCATCTTTTATATTTTTGGACTGTAGAAAGTAATTTTGAGCCTAAAATATCATAGAGAGGAGATGCAACAATGCAAATTGAGCTACTACTCCATAGCTCTTATCATCCCTTGTAATCCAACATTAAGACATTAAGGGTATTTTGTAATTTTCTGCACTTCAAGTGCAGACCAAGTGGCCGCTTCCTTCCACAGGAGCAGCTCGCCTCGTTGGTTAAATTTAATTTATTTTTAACTAGAAGCACGTTATTTATTATTAAAAAAAAATGAAAATGAAAATCAATCCTACTCAAGAACACGACATCTCTATTCAAATCCTAAACGACACCGATAATCGTGGAAGTCAAAACCTCGACACCGATAAATGGTTTTTTAGCGTCCCACCCACCCATCAAATCAAACCAATCCCATGAACCCAATAATCAAACGTCGCCCAAGCTTCCAGCCGGCAAGTCTGAAAGAAGACCGCTGGAGAGTAAGGGAGGAAAAAACAAAAGGAGAATAGGTGGTTAAAATTAAAAATCCGACCTGCCGGATTCGAACCAGCGACCTAAGGATTACAGCAACAACTACAGTCCTCCGCTCTACCAACTGAGCTAAGGTCGGCTTTTTATCATCTTCCTCGGTTAACTTGTATTAGTCGCAGATGTTTTCTCTTGCAGAAACCATAGAAAAGGAAAAGACTGGATTAATATCCTTGTTGACTCTCTTCTAACAAGAACTCAAAATGAGTTTAGAGAATGGAGATTGGTAACCATTAAAATTTCACTGATTGGTGCGTTTAAGTCAAAGAACTTACATATCACATGAAAGCTAGAGAGTAATTTCGGTGTATTAGGCTGAGTTTTATCATATTAATTAGACACGTGTCGTATTAATTAAAATTTTAATTTTCTCAGACAAATAAAATCACAAAAAAAATTTATCCACGTGTGTGTTTATTTAGTATTGTAGTGTAGTGTGATTTTTACTTAAAAATATATATATATTTTTTTATTTTTAATATCAACAAATCAAACCCATAAAAAACTATTTACATGTTAAGCAACTCTGACCTAAATAATATTCTCTATTTTCATATATATATATATATATAAAACACATTAATTTGACTACAAAAGGAAATACTGAACTGCAAGGGATAAAAATCCAGCTTTTAATTTATCCATAATTATATATTTCGCCGGATAAATTTTATCATTTGATTCTCGGAGATACAGCCTTATTGGCTTATGTAACCCTTCAAGAATTCTAAATCATGACGGTCTTCTCAACAGGGTAATTAATTCTCAGTAAATTCTCCTAATTTTAAATCGTAACAATAAAACATATTATTTTCAACTCCTTAGTCCTTCGTTCTCAAAGATATGGCTTAAAAAAAAAAGTCAAATATCTTTCTAGATGTCCATTGAGTTTTGATTAGTCACATCCTTCTACTTCATGTATGATTAACGGGTTTTATTACTATGTATTTTATTAACATGAGTTTTTTTATCCCGAGAGATCGGTTAAGCTAGTGACATGTCATATCAGGAGTGCAACATATGTCAAAAAATTGATGTTTTTTTTTTAACAAAAAAACTTAAAATTTTTACCAGCTTTTTTATTTATTTATTTGTTGATAGCAATTGTATTTTTTTTATTTGTGTTAACCATGCAAAATTAAATAAATTATTAAAAAATCATTAATCTTTTTATTAGTTTATATTGGATATTTTTCAGTATTTTTCATTCTTCTATATTCTTATTTTATTTAAAAAATAAAAAATATAATTATAAATCAAAAAAAATTTATATATAATAAAATACAGTGAAAATTATACATGTAAATAAAAAAGTACGTAAGATTTCAAGTTATTTTTTAATGTAGTAAAAAATTAAGATAATATTGCAATTGCTATAATGAAACATTATTTCTCTTGTTTTTATATATAGTATTTTTTTAAAAAAAATATAAAGAAAATAAATTATTAAAAAACTAAAAATTACATATTTGACATGATACAATAATAATAATAAAAAAGTATGTAAGATTTTAAGTTATTTTTTAATATAGTAGAAAAATAAGATAATATTGCAATTGCTATAATGAAATATCATTTTTCTTGTCTTTTTATATAGTAATTTTTTTAAAAAAAATGTAAAGAAAATAAATTATAAAAAAACTAAAAATTACATATTTGTCATGATACAATAAAAAAAATAAAAAAGTTTATGATTATACCATTTCTTCAGTGAGAAAACCCTTTCCTTTTCGTATATTCATAACAATAATAATGTGCGACACAAAAGGAAGATTTATTACAAGTTAGAATCAAGGAAAAAGTATGTTTGAGTTAATCTAAAAATCGAGGCGCTTGTGAAGAACTGGTTCAGTATCGAACTAAAAAAAAAAAAAACTCTTCTACATGTGAAATAGTTAGATGGTGATATTAGCTGTAACTTTTTTATGCCTTAAAGTTCGATGGCGACTGATCACTCATTTACACATATAATGAACTTATCATTCAGCTTTTGTTTCGGGATAAAACCTAGGAAAAACTCTAGAAGTTAGCGTGAAAAGTTACTTGTAGAGCAGGAAAGATGAAAATGACCCAGTGAAGCTCCTCGGTCGTAGCCTCGTAGGGTTGCTAATAAGATTCAACAAAAGGGATTGTATTAGTTAAAAGTTCGTGCGGTGGTTTCTATTTTTCTATACTTTTTAAAAGTGTATTTATTTTAAAATTATATTAAATTATTTTTTAATTTTTTTTGATGTAATCATATAAAAAATAAAAATAAAAATTATTTTTGATATATTTTTAAGCTAAAAATATTTTTTAAAAACTATTGCACCGAACAATAAATATACTAAGGGTTAATTTGAAGATGCGCCAGATGTTAATTTTCAAAATATTTTTTGATTGGAAATATATTAAAATAATATATTTTTTAATTTTTAAAATTTATTTTTAACAATATCAAAACAATAAAAAAATAATTTAAAATTAAAAAAAAAAAAAAAAAAACATAAACACGGTGCCTTTGTTTGATATCCTGCCTTGCTTCTATATTCCTACGGGGTGGATTTTTTTTATTTTTTTTTGGTAAAAGCTAACTTTCTATTTTTAGGTAATCCAGGGTCAAGGGGAAAACACTTTATTTCATCCCCGTTTATTGGTTCGAATGGAAGTGGTGATTTCGATTTCGATCTCTTTATCATTTTCGGTCGAAACCGGGTTATCGGAATCCTTCTAACGCGAGCTAGTCTTCTGGGATTTTCGAAATCCTTTTCCGAAAAAATGAACAATCACATGACACGTGAATAATTAAGATTAATTATGGGATCATGTCAGATTTTAATTTTGTTTTAAAATAGTAATGAGTTTGAGTTACTTTAGAGAGATTTACATTAATGTTAATTTTATACTTCATAGTTTTTATCAACATACGTGTAAACTGATACAAATATTTATTTTAATAATAATAAAAAATAATAATTAAGATGGGCTGTCCTTCTTGCGAAATAAAGATTAAGGATACGAAGTACACATACTTGGTGTGTTGCTTTTTTATTAAAATATTTGTATTTTTGCTATTTAAATGTTTGTTTTTTTATTATTTTTTATAATTAAACACTTCGATTAGATTGTGTGAAATATTGTCTGATATGAATATTAAATTGAAGCCGACATGTCTGTCAAGTGTGAATTTTTTTTTTTTTTGAGTGTTTATTTTTTCTGGTTGATTATCTGTATTTTTAAAACTTTTGCCATGTGATATAAGATAGTGATCATATCATCCCTTTCTTAACATTTATTACGAAGAGTACCACATCATAAAATTAAAATTAAAAGTTGAAAAACTAAAATAGACGAGACTGAGATTCTCCAATACAAATTGAATAAAATATTATATTTTAAATACATGTTTTTTAATTTTTTCAATTCACACCCACATTTTTTTTTTCACATGGCACGTGATGAAGATTATTTTCACCATTTAACAGATATAGCATATAAATTAAGTAAAATCGAAGTCAGATTATTTAAATAGAAAATTAATCAAAGGCTGTTTCAGGATACAGCACATCAATGATCAAGATATACATATGCTCTTAATCATGAAGGGAAGTAGCACTGGTTAGATTTTAAATTTGCTTTTTAGAAATTATTAATTTAGCTATTAAAGGATTATATGATTATTAACTTCAGGATCCATAGGATTAGTCGAGATGCACACAAACTCACCCGAAACCCCACAATAATAAAATATATATATACACACACAGAGGATCTTTCAGGATTTTATTTTATTTTATTTTAAAAAAAAACTGTGCCCTCAGCCACCGCATAGGCTGCACAGCTGGCTCGCATTGTATTTCAACGGTCAATTTCCATTTCAACCCGTTTGTGAATCTTGTTTTCTAAGATACTATTCGAAATTTTATATCCATATCGAAGCCGATTGACTCTTTCGATGCTTGGTTGGGATCGTGAATATAGACCCTTACTTTATACGCAAACATGACCCGTTTCAGGAAAGAAACGAAAAGGTCGGATCCTGAACGCCCGGAATTGGAAAAAAAAATCAATGAAAAGATTCATATATAGATCTTTCTTTTTTCTTTCCCTTCGATGTTTGTGGATAACGTTGATGCGAACAACAACTGAAATCTTTTATTTTTATTTTTAATTTAACAATAAAAAGGAATACATTTGATTCATCTCCTGAGCTCCAACCCATCTCACGAGTCATGACTGGCTTGATCTTTTCAAACCAGGCTTCGGTCTTAAAAAAAGTAACATTTTCGAAGATAGTATTTGACACAGGTGGCTCTCCCGGTGAAAACTAGAATGATGGCGTTACACTATGAATCAAACCAAATTTTTTCTAGTATAAAACAAATGCTTTTTGATCATTGACTTGATTATTATGTTTAATAAATTTTGTTAATTAAATAATATGGTAAAAAAACATGATGACAAATTAATCAAATGATGAGAGATTAAATTAAATACAATATCCAATTAAAAAAATGATAAAAGAAACAAACAAAACAAAGAGTAATCAAATGAATAAGTATTAAATTTGATATAAAAATAAAATGAAATCAAATGTCTAGTGTTGAAATTAAAAAATTATAATAAAATAATCCAAAACAATTAATAGTCAAAATAATGAGGACCAGATTTGATATAAAAATTAAATGAAACTAGATGTTGAGGGATAAAATTGAAAAAAAATTCAAAATATAACAAATAAAAATCAAAAGAACAAAGACCAACTCTCGTACAAAATAAAATGACATGATACCTTTCATTTATGACAGGTTTGCATGATTTTTTTAGGAAAGGAGGTGAGAGAGAGAAAAAAGAGGACACACATTGGATAATTATAATGATCGTTGTACAATGCTTTGAAAGCAACCATGAACGACAATAATACATTGCCGAAAAGGGCGCGTGCACCATCTGAGCACAACGATCTCTTCCCATATGTTGGTGCATGATACGAGCAAGGTAGCCTTGGTTGTCCTTTATAGACCCTATTTTTTTTCCTTTTAAATGTGATCTCTCGAGCCTTAATTGTTTTAGATCATTAAAATTATATTTTATTTTGCTAAAACCAAACATTTATTTTCTTGATATCATGGGATCTTTATATCTAGGCAATAAAAAAAACTATCAAGTCCAAACTAAAAAACCTGAACGTTAAATGATCAAATTATAAAAAATATAAGGAACAAAAAAGGTTGAATCTCTTCTCTGACCACGAGGACCAAACTGTCATTTTAGGAGAAGGAGAGAGAACATAAGTAAAAAAAGCCTAGCCAACAATAAACCGACCACCCAACATTGACACGCATTGCCGCAAATGAAGAGGATATGAAGACGCTTCCAACACCATGATGGAAATGCACTTTTAGTAGCAAAGAGCGCTAAACACACCATCCAGATACTGACGTGTGCTATGCATATGCCCCTAACTTTTATTTTTTTAATTATTTTATCTATTTGTCAAAAGACCCAAATTGCCCCTATCTTGCCACATAATAACCACAAAAACCCTTATGAAACGACGAAAAGCTCCTCGAGGCAAATTTTAATTTTTTAGCTACCACAAATAATTTGGTCGTTTCGCATTGTTTATTTTTTTTTATCACCTTCAATGCTTAGTGAAGGACCAAAATGCCCCTCATTTAACATGAAACTTATGTAAAGATTATTTAAAAATTCAAAAGTGCCCTTTGACTCTAGTTTATTTTATTTATTCTAAGGGTGTTTTAGTCATTTTAATGATCGATATTCCTTGTAAAAAGACAAAAACCTCGTTTGTTTGTAGGAAAATAGTTTTTTTTTGAAAAGTGGTTTTCGTGGAAAGTGAATTATGGGAAAGTAAATTATTTTTCGATGTTTGGTAGTATCATGGAAAGTAAGTTGGAAAACACTTTCCAGTGTTTGGTTAAATCTAATTTCATAAATTATCTCAAATAAAATAAATAACAATCAAAATAATAAAGATCAAATCTAACAGATAAAAAAATTAAAAGATGATGAAATTAAAATAATAATAATTACAATTTCATAAATTATTTTAAATAAAATAAATAACAATCAAAAGAATGAGAACCAAATTTGATAAATAAAAAATTTCAATTTAAAAAATGATAAGAGAAAAGTAAATAACAATCATAAAAATAAGGACCAAAGTTATTATAAAAATCAAATTAAATCAAATTTTAAGGGATGAATTTGAAAAAAAAGATTAAAAAAAAATATGTAGCAACCAAAGGTTTGAGGACCAAATTTGACATAATCAGCAAATAATATGATATTTTTAAATCTTTTACAACTTCTAGAAAATATTTTCCGCCCAAAATAAAAGGAAAAAACTTTCTTGAAAATAAAACCAATTTTTTCTTTGACACGAAAGTATTTTTCATTGACCTGAAAATATTTTTTGTTGATCAATTTTTCTAATAACAAATAAACATAAAAAAATTTAGAAAAAAATCACTTTTGGAAAAATAAACACACCGTAATTGGTGTTAAGTTTTTTTTTTTTTAATAAAGAGGCAAAACTGTAGAATCACCGCTCAAGTTAAATTAACGAGCTCTTTTAGCTTTTTTGAATCCACTGTGTTTCCTTCAAGTTAAAAGAACAAGACATCAATGAGTTCTTTTAGTTTTTTCCCTCGTAACAGATTCATTAGTGACCCCTTTCTTTTGGGTAAGATTTGGTAGAAACAAGTCAAATAACATACAGTGCACCTTTACACATGCGAGGATGGCAGGAAGCATGGATATTTCGTAAAACCCCAATTTCATACTGGGTACTTTTCAATTATACATACGAGCCTGGTACGACCCAATACGTATCAGATACATAAATTAGAAAAAAAATTAATTATCGACGAGGACACAGCATCACAGGTGAACGATACAACTAGAAATTAGACTGGAAAATTCCAAAAGATTGACTAAAATATATGAGGATTTTTTGAGTAAATTCTAGACAGAACAAGTTATCAACAAATATAATAAAAGATTATTTAATAATTCCTCATACCTTACGGGCTAATTACTAGTTTAGAGACTATTTTATAATTGAATAATAAATATGATTTAAAAGAAAGTATATTACAAACAAGAAATGTTTAGCACGCAACCAGCACGAAGAATTCCATGAAAATGTCGCTTTCACTCCAATGTCTACCTTTTCAATGTATTTATACACACATGTACGCTCCTAGTAATTTTACACAGATGTAATAAAAAAGGAACCAACCTTTCATCACCACTGCCAGTTGTTATAAATATCTGGGAAAAAATCCCCGTCTTCCCATTGCCCTGCTCCACTCAACTCGGCTCCCCTCCATGACTATACCGAGTGCATAAAAAGATCAACAAAATCAGAGAGAAGATCTAAGAAAAATGTCGGCAGTTAGCGTAGAGCCTTTCCTTCGATACTCTCGCTTTGAAAAGCCCGGATATGCTCGTAGCAGGAGAAAGGCTGCTATAACTGTCACTACTGCTGCTCTCATCAAATCTCCTTCGTCTTTTAATTGTTGCTGTTCACTAATACCAAGACGAAAACTCCTGTCAAATGCCTCCTACTTCCCTTTTCTTGACCTTCATAGGGTCAAAACCCACACGGCTAGAGCTAGCTCCACCGATACGGCTCTTGTTGAGTCCACTAATGATGTCGTATTCAAAGAGACCTTCCCTCTTTCGCGTACTGAAATGACTGAAGGAAAGATTTTTGTAAGATTAGATCAGAGTAAGGCCAAGGAGAAGGAGGATCAATGGCAGCAGCTTACTGTAGGGTGTAGTCTTCCAGGGAAATGGATTCTTCATTGGGGTGTTTCTTATGTCGATGATACTGGCAGTGAATGGGATCAACCTCCTGAGAATATGAGACCCCCTGGTTCGATTCCTGTAAAGGTAAATCTTATTTATTTATTTATTGAATTCCAATGGCCATGGCACTTGACCGTCACTGGCTGGAATGTAATGTAACGTTTTGCTTTTGCAGGACTATGCCATAGAGACGCCGTTAAAGAAGGCATCAGAAGGAGATAAGTTTCACCAAGTGAAGATAGGGATTGATCCCAAAAGTCCGGTTGCAGCCCTGAATTTTGTTTTGAAGGTTTTGAGTTTAGCATGCTGCTTTTTTTTTCTTTGTTTTTTTTTTCACTTGTCCTAATTATTTTTCAATTTTATGCTGGTGGTAATAATTCTCTCTCTCTCTCTCTCTCATTTTTGTGGGGGATTGCGGTGGCTGGCTGGCACAGGATGAAGAAACTGGAGTTTGGTATCAGCACAAAGGGAGAGATTTCAAGGTGCCTCTTGTGGACTGCTTGCTCGATTCTGGCGGTGGAAACGTCATAGGAGCAAAGGGGGGCTTTAGTATGTGGCCAGGTTATAAAATTAATCACTAGTATTATTTTCATATGCTGCTGCTATTTACATGATCTCTTTTCTTTCCCCATGTTTTGTACTACAGATTTGTTACCATTTGCGAACAACATGCGTCCGTGTTTATGGATTTGGTTTTTTAACAAGATTTTTTCTAAAACTATCACAGAGGATGGTCCTAATCAGAGATACTAATCTGATTGATCCAGAGGAAGGAAAATCCCAAGTAAAATTTGATCACCATGTGGATGAATAGGATTTCTGGAAAACTAGAAATCGGATTAGTGTAACTTTCCTTTGCCTGTTTTCCATTATAGACATACAGAATTGCTGAATAGTGAATCAAATCATTTTAGTTTCTAGTCTTTTTCCTGTTCTTCACTTTCCTTTTCCACATAAGTTGCAAACTGGCATAGTTCAATGCTACATTGCTAATCTCCCATAGTTTGTTAAGTACTCTGTTGCCTGATTTCATCGTTTACATAAATCTTGGTTGAATTAGAAATCGACTGGGAAAATAAATCAGGTGGCATACTTGTGGCTAAGTTGTAGATCCCAAACTCATGCTTGCTATTATGTTGGCGGTTAGTTGGGTCATGAGTAGGTGGTCTATGATTTCTGTTTGCTCCTCTCTGTAGCTCTCTCTCTTCTCCATTTTATATTTGCTGATGAGCTGACAGATTGTGTTAACTCATCTTCAATTCTAGGGGCAATGCTTTCTAACATGTTCCTCAAAGCAGATGCATTGGCTTCTGAAGGTAAAGATAGCAGCAGCAGATCCAAAGACCCTAAACAAGAAACTAGGAAGGTAGAAGGATTCTATGAAGAGCTGCCTATTGCTAAATTTGCCGTGATTGAAAACTCAGTGACTGTTTCAGTTATCAAGTGTCTCAAGACAGCCAAGAATCTTCTCTATTTAGTAACTGATCTACCTGGAGAAGTTGTTGTTCACTGGGGAGTTTGCAGAGATGATGCTAAAAAATGGGAAATTCCAGCTGCTCCACATCCACCAGAAACAACTGTGTTTAAGAACAAGGCTTTGCGGACTGTGCTACAGGTATAGAACTTAATTTACTGTATAAAGAGGAAACTGAATAGCGTACCTGGACATTTTTTCCAGAATGTGCACTGTTGTTGCCTTGTAAAAATATTCATTGCAGGTAATCATGGTTCAGTTAGGTAATGATATATACAAAGCTATAATTAAAATTGGCATGCACTTTCTTTATTTCTGGATAGTAATAACTGCCCATTTTATGTGGTACTATGTAAAGTTCATCAAACGAAGCTAGAACACAGATTGCCAAGGCTAAAAGCTCTACTTTGGCACAGGGACATGTAGGCCAACTGGCACCTCTATCTTTCCAACAAAGTGATGTCATTGGTTGGAATAGTGAGGAACTATAGACCAAATGACACCCCGCAAAAATAAAATATAATTATATTCAAGTCTATCCAGATTCTTGCTTCTCTGTTCCTTGTATTTCCTTGCCATGGCTGTATCATGTTTCTATTTTTTCTTTACTCTGTTTTATTGGGCAACATTTGTATACTAATTGAAACATATCAAGAAAATTATTTTTCTTACAAGTGCATGTCAACTTTCCTGATTGATTCTTATTTTTCACTTATATACTTTATCATTGGAAGTTTAATTTATTAAACATGCACATAAATCTTCACGCACTTTATATTAGGTCCAATTGTTCCACTAGGCTTGTAGATTTTTTAATGATCTAATATTAAGGATAAAGAAAATTACTGGTAACTAACACAACTCTCTGCTATCTATCACAAACATAACCTGCATTCATCTGTTGTTTTCATCATTCTTTTTCCTCCTCCAATGTTGACTCTCCCTTTTTGCATAGAAATGGGATAAGGTGAAGTGTTTTTCTCAATTACAAAAAATAAAGGAAAATACCCACTGCCAAGAACACAATTATGTTTTTATTGTGGGCTTTGTAGCTGCTCTTTTACTTCTTATTCTTCCCCCTTTTCACTCTTTAGTGGCAGTGGATAGTTTAGCTGGAAGTTCAGAAAGATAGGCCTTACATCAAGTGGATGTAGAGGATATTGTCAAATTTTCTATTTAGTACTCACATACACTCAAATGTTTGTATAAATAGACATGATACACCATCATATATGGGTTGGGCTGGAAGCATTATTTGGCTTGTAATTTACCTTTTAGCATGCATCATTCGTTACTTGTGTTTTCCATTGATAATTTGAATTTGGGGTATCTTGATGGTTGGTATTGTCGGCTTATCTATTTTAATGTTAAGAATTCTTATTTCTTGCTTTTACTTTGTCACTTAAATGGCCATCCCATTTTGCAGGCAAAAGAGGATGGAAATGGACGTTCAGGGTCATTTACTTTGGACGAAGACCTTGTAGGCTTCCTTTTCGTTCTCAAGCTAAATGATAGCACTTGGTTGAATTGTATGGGAAATGATTTCTATATCGCTCTCCCAATCTCAAGTAGCATTCCTGCTGTATCAGGAGCCGGACAATCTGAAGTTGCACCAGTATCTGAAAACACTGTAGGAGCAGATCAAGAAGTTTCTCATGCTATATATACTGATGGTATAATTAATGAAATACGGAGCTTAGTTAGTGACTTTTCCTCTGAGAAGAGACAGAAGACAAAAACAAAAGAAGCACAAGAAAGCATTCTCCAAGAAATTGAAAAATTGGCTGCTGAAGCATACAGTATCTTCAGAAGCTCAATTCCAACTTTTCTGGATGAAACTGCTCTGGAATCCGAGGCAACAGAGGCTCCTAAAATATGCTCAGGAACTGGCACTGGTCATGAAATATTGCTCCAAGGTTTTAATTGGGAATCCCATAAATTGGGACATTGGTACATGGAGCTAAAACAAAAAATTGAAGAAATATCATCCCTTGGATTCACTGTGGTTTGGTTGCCCCCACCAACAGAATCTGTGTCACCTGAAGGTTACATGCCAAAAGATTTGTATAATCTTAACTCCAGGTACATATTATAAAATTATAAAAATGCATAATACTCGTCACGGTCTTCTTTAAATGATTTTCAGATTGGACTTGGTCACAGAAGCTGATGCTAGTACAGATCCAATTGTTCCTTTTGTGTTTGCTCCAGAACTAACCATACCTTTTACGTTAACATAATTGACATGTTCTTACATAGAAGTGAAGTTCTATAGTTTTTGGATATTTTCTTTCTTACCTTTTAACCTTTTGTGCTTGGAAACAAGTATCATATTTTAAGCCATCAAATTCATTGTCTGTCAATCATTGAAATTGTTAGTAGGTTATCAGATTTTGTTTTGTTTTTCTGAATGACAGATTATGGGCACTATCATCATACTGACCATGAAGTACTATTTGATTTCTATCATGTTGTATATATCAGATATGGAAATATTGATGAGCTGAAGGATCTTGTGAAGAGATTCCATGGAAAGGGTGTTAAAGTTCTTGGAGATGCTGTTTTGAACCATCGTTGTGCACACTACAAGAATGGGAATGGTGTATGGAATATTTTTGGAGGCCGCTTGAATTGGGATGACCGGGCAGTTGTTGCAGATGATCCACATTTTCAGGTACTTGAATTTTTTTATGTGATTCCCAAAGTTGGATAGCTGTGTTGCTGTTGAATGAAGAATCAATTACTCTAAAGGATAACACAGTTGCTAATTTCTTACGACTCAAATATTAGGCAGCAGGATGCTTTTACCAGAAAATGCTAGTTGTTAATATGCATAGAAAAAATGCCCTGGTGCCTTCAAACATAATTTTAAAACTGATAAGCAAAAAAAGGAAAGAGAATGACCCTGGCTCGTATTTACTTCTAGAAAGCATCTGTACTTTTTTTATCCATATATTGAAAAGATCTCAAAAGGTAACATTTGTCAATGCATAGTGAGGTCATAAATAGTCATAATATTGTGACGTCTATCTTATCCAAAACTCTAATCCAAAACTCTAAACTTCTTCGAAAAGAAATAATACTAGCGTTCATATCTGAATATTTCAAACTTAAAGAGTGTTGATTTAATACTCGGTGCCTGAAATTAATCTGTTTGTTCATTATTGTATCCATGTGAACTGGTTTTGCTTAAGTTTTGGATACTTAAAGAAGGCATGATAACAATGGATACATATCCATGTGCATGTATGATACCTGTAGTTTTTAACCAAATTGGCTTTGTGGTATGATTTTCAACAGCATGAACTTCATTTATAGGATTTCCCAATGCTTGCTTTCCGAATCATTAAGCTATTCCAATGAGTATTTTTGCAATTGCAAACGTGCTTTCAATCACCACATTCATGATAGAATGACAGTTTAATGTGTTTGGATATTTCCGAGACAGCTAAGAATGGAACCTGGTACACTTTTATGTGAACTGCAACAGGAACTTGAATATAAAAGAAAGGGAACTCTTTTGCTGATGTTGCTTCAAGTTACTCATTTTTCTCAGATATTTATACTTAATTTGTCCTTTCCTAAACCAAGATAGTTGAAACCTGTGTCCAAGTACTCTTTTGTAAGTTAGCAGTGGCAAATAATATTCAAAATGAACATGTCATTGACCACTACTTCCCTGGATTTTGCTGCAGATATTAGTATTACTTGTGGATTCTTTGTTCTGATATCCTGAACATACCCCTCTACTCTCAACTGCAGTAGGAAAAGGGAACTTTGTTGGGATGATTAAATCAGTTTATGACTCGACTGTACAAGTTTACATTCATTTATGTTGTATTTCTGGGGACTGAGGTGGATGCATCTGAATGTCTGAAGTATGGACGTGGGGGAACATTTCCTTACTGACGCAAGAGACGAAAAGATTAGCATTTATTTGTCATTTAAATTCTAGGATGCTGGGTAGTTTGGTACCTCATTTCTTTGCTGGAAATTTAAACTGTCCTGTGTCACATATGCTTGTCTTGGAATGTTCTATTTCCTGTAACCTTGTTTGCATGCTTGCAAATTATGGCCTACAACCTTGATTTTGCAGTTAATCTATAATAGCAAGACTTGTACTTTCACAGGAGGTTTGTCTGCTGATTTGATCTGCCAACTGTGCATGTTTGCTCTTTGTGCTTGATGCATTATTTTCACGCAAATGTAGTGACAAAACAGCTTTCAGGACTGTGCTCTTATTTCTTAATCACAATTTGCTCCTTGATGGTAAATGTGCCTGTAAAATATACTCTCGCATTTGTATAACTCCTGGGCTGTATCATGCAGGGTAGGGGAAACAAAAGTAGTGGAGATAATTTTCATGCTGCCCCAAACATTGATCATTCACAAGAATTTGTAAGAAAGGATCTCAAAGAATGGTTACTCTGGCTAAGGTAATAGTCCTCTTCCTTGTGTTTGTAAGGACTTGTATATTTATTAGTGAACACCAAGTAGAAAATATGTATCATCGTGAGAGAATGAAAACTGAACTTCATTTTTTATAACAAAGCATTTCTGAGTCTCTGACAGTCAAACTTGGTATCAGCATCCTAATTTTCTCACTTAGCATCACTACCATTTTTCTTCCAAGAAATAAATGGCACGGTGCTGTGTGAAATTCCTGCTGGAGAAGATCATCATCATGTGTTTCAAATCAATTGGTTAATGATGCAATGTAGGCTTTTTCTTGTTCTTTTTATCTTCTGGCTTTTCTAGCTCTCTTATCTGAAAGCAGGTTCGCTCAGCTCTAGGAAGCATAAGGAGCATATCAATTTTTTTTCCCACTTCTGTGCCTAAGATCATCTGATTTTTCTTAATGGTTCATGTTATTAGAGCACTGGGATATTTTCTCTGGATTTGTTTCTTTTTCCAGGAAATTTGCAGCGTATTTTTTTGTTTAAAACCTGTTTTATATTACTTTCAACCAACTTCTGCTGTATTTACTATTTAGTCTTTTCGTAAGCATCATGTTGGGTCTATGCCTGCTGGTTTGCTGTTAGTGTCTTTCTTCTTATTGCTCATACCAATCCTATGGAAATTCCAGTTACTGTAGTTCTAATGATGATCTAACCTTTGTGTCATTTGCAAATTATGATCTATCCTCTTGTGCCTGAAATGAATTTATTTATGGTGTGAAGCTTTTTTTTGCCTCCTATTCCCTGTGGTTTTGATTGCTTTAATGAGTGGATTGGTGGTGCCTTCCATATTGTTTGGAGACTGAGATGAGCTACAGACAATAAGGAGTGGAACTTGTATTTGCTGATTTCCCCTGGATTTCCTTCACATGCTCGGTTGCTGCCTTTTCCTTCTGCTTTTAGATTTTGCAGGGAGCTGTAATTTCTATGGCTAAGATCAAGCTTTTTTTGTGCTTTGGATGCTGTAATCTGTTCTGTTTTGGAGGCTGAGCTGAGCTACTAATAATGGAGTGAAGCTTGTATTTTGTGATTTTTTGTTGCCTTCCCTTCCCTTATCATGTTCTGTTGTTGTTTCTGCCTTGTGCTTTTAAATGTTGCAGGGAGCTAATTCCTATGGTATAGATCAGTTTTTTTCACCTTTGCATGGTTTTAACATATTTTATTTGGGTAGCATCATAACTAACCTTATTTAACTGGTTGCATCTTGCATGCAGAAAAGAGATCGGGTATGATGGATGGAGGCTTGATTTTGTGAGAGGATTTTGGGGTGGTTATGTGAAGGATTACTTGGATGCAAGTGAACCTTATTTTGCTGTTGGTGAGTATTGGGATTCCCTCAGTTATACATACGGTGAATTGGATCACGATCAAGATGCACATCGGCAGAGAATTGTTGACTGGATTAATGCCACCAGTGGGACTGCTGGTGCATTTGATGTCACCACAAAAGGGATTCTTCATACGGTAAGTGCTCATTTACATTATTGATCTTAGATTTCTTTGATAAATATGCTTTAAAAGGCCAAAAGGGTGCGCGCTTCTATATGTATGTACAAAGTGTGCAAAATGAAAAGAGAAAAACAAAAGACATACATATGCTCTGATGCAGTTGGTACTGAATTGAATTATTTGTTTAATTTCTTGATATCTCTATGTTTTTTTCTCCTGATAATCTTTTATTTTATTTCCTGTGTCAGTAGATGTTTCGAGTAAAGGGATAGGAATAACAAGAGCATTTAGATGATACTTCTGGTTAGACCTAGATACTTCGTGCAGGTTCTTGCAGAAAGCAGCATCTCTCGTGGATCTTGTATCAAAAGAGTTACTGAATCATAGAACACAGGGTTTTCCACTTCTGATGTTGATCTTTTCTTTTCTTGCCCACAAATGACGAGCCTGGTTGGCATTTCCTAGGTTATATATTTTAGACTGTAACCATAGATGGGATTGTAGTTGAAACATAAGAAACTGTTCTTGTTGCAAGTAGCACCCAAGCACCTAACTGTTTGGCATCTAGATTAATTGAGTTGAATAATGCCATAAACTGCTAGATGATCATTTTTGCCAATTAGTTTATGACTTGAGTGGTGTCATTGTATAATCATTAAGTTGGTGACAAGATGTCAGTTAATCAAGTCTCAAGTCTCTCTCCATGATACTTCCGTGAAAAGTATCCAAGGAATGACTAGCTTTTTTTTAGCTTTCCAAGTGCTGTAAGATCGTGCCACATCCCTGCCCTTTCACTTTTACCTTTCCATTTGTTTTGGTTTATTTGTTTGGTATAAAGGTAAGGTGGAGGATAATCATATTTACAACTTATATTTTTTCCCCTTGTAGACACTGGAAAGGTGCGAGTATTGGCGATTATCAGATCAGAAAGGAAAGCCTCCTGGGGTTGTCGGATGGTGGCCATCTCGTGCTGTTACCTTCATAGAGAATCATGACACTGGTTCTACCCAGGTTTAAATTTCTTTATTTTTTATATTTCTGCTGTACCTCTATTGAAGGAATTGAACAATAATGATCCTAAATCAGAAATTACGTACTCCAGAGAAAAATAGAAGTTAAAATTTGCTCATCCTTGAGGAACACGATTTCAACTTCTTCAATGTTATGGGATTAGTTACAGTTACATAAAGGCTGTAATGTCGTCATTTGTTTGAAATGTTATTATATATCTTATAATGTCACATAACAGCAATGAATAGTGAAAAATACATTAAATAGCAGTCATTGCATAGTGTAATAGCCCTTTGTATAGATATATAACCATGGGATGAGCCTTTTCTTCCGTGACTTGGTCCTGTAAAAGTGGGTAGTTGTTTTAAGTCCACAAAGCGATGAAGCATCACTCTGAATCTTCAGTCAGCTTTTCGTCTCAGCTGTGAATTGGTTACCTTTTGGATTCATATTATTTGTGATTATTTGCATTTTCAAATGAGCCAATTGCGTGAGAGGATAGAAAGTGTACTAAATGGAAAGGAGTGTAAAACAACAGATAAGAACTCAAAAGGGAGAAGGACAGACAAAAAAAAGTAGTTCTTAAAAGTAAGGAATTCATAGAATACCAAACGGGAAGATGGAAGATAATTTGAGGATGTCATCCAGGATCTTGATTTTGCTTAACTTTAATTGGTGGGTAGGAAATTATTTATTGGGAGATGCAAAAGGAATGCAAAACCTATATTTTGTGTTGCTGTCGCTGTTTCATACTGTGAAGTTATCTTGTTACTAACCAATACTCTTTCTTTCTTAAGGGTCATTGGAGATTTCCCAGTGGAAAAGAAATGCAAGGATATGCTTACATCTTGACTCATCCAGGAACACCAGCAGTGTTCTATGATCACATATTTTCTCATTATCAATCTGAAATCGCAGCTCTCATCTCTCTAAGAAACCGGAACAAAATCCACTGTCGGAGCACTGTAAGTATTGAAATTACATCTTTATACACATATTTTGAGCATCAAGATAATATTAGAATCTTTCAAAGATGATAAATAGTTTATTTTTATCCTTTTTAGCATATTAAATAGTGTATGTATTGTGTAACTTCAAATTATATAACTTCTTTCTATGATAAGACAGAGAAAAGAAAAGGAAAAGAAATGAAAAGGTCCATGTAAATAGTCCTCATCCTTGATTCTACTTCTCTACTGCTTGTTACATTAAAAATTATTAGTTGCATTCGACACACATTGTTTGCTCATTTATTTTCTTGGCATCTAATTACACTTTGGTCATGATTCCCTTACAAACATATACTTGCATGGAAAAAAGAAAATGAATAAACAGCAAGCAATAAAAAATTGATCTCTTTGCTGGTTTGTTCATTTAAGGTTAAAATTACCAAGGCGGAGAGGGATGTGTACGCGGCCATCATTGATGAGAAAGTGGCGGTGAAAATTGGACCGGGTCATTACGAACCGCCAAGTGGGCCCTACAGTTGGTCTTCAAAAATCGAAGGGAGGAATTACAAGGTCTGGGAAGCATCTTAATATATCCATATTAGTATTGTTGAGTGTGTGATCAAGAAAGTGTCCGCCTGGACAAGTCCGCAGAATTATATTTACAAAGTAAAAGAACAGCAGAACAAGAAAGTCTAATAATAGTTCACCAGGGTGGTTTGCGCGCAACCAAATGAAGTAAAATCCCCATTCTTGACTTTACACCAAAGTCTAGCTTCTGGAAAGAGGGGTGCGCAGAGTTTACATGCTGGGTGCGCATGGGAATGCCGGGTTTTGAAGTTTCGAGTATTCATAGTATTTATTATATATTATTATTTATTATTCGATTAAAAAATAATAGTTAATATATATATTTTAAGTGTGGATATGTATATTAAATGATAAAGGGATAAATATTATATATAAATGTGTTTTATGTCTGAGATATGTATATATTATATTGTAATAAAAAAATTTAAATTTTCTATAAATATATTTATATAATAAAAAATATATTTTGGGATAGGTTTAGACGGAATCCGGGTTGAGTTTGATAATATTTATATTTTATCCATTATTTATTGGGTAAAATAAATCAAAAAATACTTATTTATTTTGGTCGGGTTGGGTTAGTATTTATCAGGTTTGGGTTATATTGTCATTCATATATGAACATAAAAAATAGTATTGACAGTCGTGTGCTATATATTCATTTGTAATAATACATTGGGGAAATATCCTATTATTGTTGCAACATTGCCATAATGAAGATGCCAAAGGTTATTGCATGTACGAAACTTTAATGTTGCATGTTATATGTAAAAATAATGATCGCAAATATTATTGTTGGTATTATTATGTATTGTGATAATTGCAAGAATTACTCATTCCAATGCCATTTTAGTGATTATTTAACTTTACCGTTCAGCTGTGTTTTTATTTATTTTCTCATCTATTTTAAATTAATATTTTTTGAAAGTGTTTTTTATCATTTTAATGTGTTGTGGAAAATAATTATTTAAATGTATTTTTAAATAAAAAATATTTTATAAAAACATTATATATTTTAAAAAGGCTTTTATTCGAGCTCTTGCTTGTGGAGGCTTCTTTGAGATATCAATATTTGTCAACCTGCGACGATGTAACTGGACACCAAATAGTGCCATAACCATGGTACTTGATAATTCAAGAAATTATCCAGGCACAAAACCTCTAAAATTTAGCTATACATACCATAAAAACTGAGAGGAGAATTAAGAGAGTTTAGATACCTGATTACTATATTTTTTAAAAAAAAATACCTGATCAATAAAACTATACAGATATAATTTTCTTGATTTTTAAGGCGTGTTGGGCTGGCACGTGCTAGCATCAAATGTGCCCCAATAAAAACGTGTAGTCTGACACTGGCTAAATTAAAGCCAGACTTAACTCTTGCTAGGTTTGGCGCTACTAGACCTAATTGTTGATGGGCTGACAGTAGCTATCAGGTCTCATAGCTTGGCGTGACGCTGCCAGCCAACAAGCTAGGCCTAGCGCGCGGCTCTCGAGGGTGTTAGCCTGTAGATTTGATGGTTGCAGCTCATGATAGCTACTAGCTAGTAACGAAACCATTGAGGGGAGGGGAGGGGAGCCAATGTGCATATTGCTTATGGCGCTGGTATTACTATCCCAATTAATTTGTACAAAATGTGATCATCCATGGCCTTCACATTCATGACATTGTTTTGGGATCTGGGGGGCTCATCAGGGATTCGGCGGATCACTATGGATTCAGGATTAAAAGCGATGGAGATGGGATTTCAATCTATGATCCTCTAACATTTGGTTGCCCTAGTACACCACGAAGGTTTTTTCAAATTTGAATTTTTAAAATTAATAATTATAATTTTTTTATAATATCAAATAGCTATTTTTTATAAAAAAAATACATTAACAACGTTAAAGTATTATTTTTTTTATATTATAAGGTGAAGCATGAGACACCTAACTAGTTCTTTTGGTCTTTTATATATATAAATAAAAGAGTTTTATATACATAATTAGGGAATCCTTACATTACATTATATTTATATCTCTCGAGAATTTCATGTTAAGAAAATGTGCTCTTTTAAACAATATATTTTCTTAACATAAAATTCTCAAGAGATATAATGTAATTAATGTAAAGGTTTTTTTGTCGAATTATGTATATAAAACTCTTGTGTGTGTGTGTGTGTGTGTGTGTGTGTGTGTGTTGATGAATTGACGTGTTTGTATAAAAACAAATAAGATGAAGAAGTTGGTATGTGCTTAATTATTAGTGGTATTGATTTGCTCCGATTTTATTTATCCCTATCACTGTATTTTTTTTATATAAAAAAAATAGAATGTACTATTAATTATTTATTTGAAAGTATAATATATATATATATATATATATATATATAAAAGGGTTGGATTTCATGGAAAACACCGCGCCATAATTTAAAGTAAGAATACGAGACAAAGCCAAAACAAGTCTGAAAACATGACCAATAAGTTGACGAAGAATCCCATGGATGAATGACCAAGCTAAAGGAAAAAAGAAGACGAACGACGAGAATGCGGTGTTTGTCATGTAATTGTACACTTGTCAGGTTTGCATCGCAGAAAACAAAAATCTATAAGGCATTTTGGAAGCTTCTCTACTAGTAAAGCCAAATTCATTTTTGTCCAAGCTCTTGGTATTATTTAATCCGTCAACTTTAATCCTCCAAGGATTTCAACAGTGCATTTTATTTTCTCTTTTGGTTACAAGTACAATAGTAGCTATTAATTTCCTTAAAACTACTGCAAGCTATGAAATTGAAAACTGTGGTAATTAAATCCGGGCATTTACCTTAAATTCAATGCATTTCTGATCATTTTCCAGTAATTAAGTTAATAATTAAAGATGCTGTTAAACTTGAGCACAATCGTATATAACGGATCTAATTTCGAATACTACAGCAAAGAAATCCTGTCAAATTTTTGAAATCTGATGATACCGAAGAATATAATGGTTCGGTGTATGTGCAAGGATCTGGAAATAATTTTGGTGATACCCTGTAATCATGTAGTCTTAGCTAGCACCTTATTATAATGAGAGTGCAGACAAAGGGAGTTTGTCGCAGATGATATCGTGAACATCGACATTTCTTTGTCTGGGTGGGCACTGCTGAAGCATATAAGCAGTTGTTACAATACTTGCATAATTAGTTTTTGTAAACGTCAAGCAAACATATTAATAGCTTTTGGTCTGGTCTGGTCTTGTCACTTTCTATATTCCCTGGAGAGTCATTTAGACAAAGATGGAGATGACAAGGAATACTGGCGATCAGATAAGCCTAGGAAGGCGTCGCTTGTGCATGATAGAAGAAGAAAGGAGAGCCGGGGAGACTGGTAAGTGTATTAAAAGACGACGAAGAGACCCTTCCACATTTGCATTAAGCTGCAATATTAATGATCAACAAAGTGACCAGCAGCAGCAGCAACAGTCACTTGGTGATCGAACTGCAGCTGTTGCCACTACTGTCAAGAGAAGTTCAAGATTTCGGGGAGTTAGCAGGTTTAATTTGATATAGCAAGCTAGGATCATTTTCATGGTTTTTTCTACATATCATTATCAATGCAATTATGTTTCTCGTTTGCTTGACTAGTTGTTAATTAGAAGCTAAACATGTGTATTCATGTGCTAATTATTTACTACAGGCACCGTTGGACCGGACGATTTGAAGCTCATTTATGGGATAAAGGAACTTGGAATCCAACACAGAGAAAGAAGGGTAAACAAGGTACGTACGTAGTTTCCAAGCCTTCTTGGCTTGTTAAATCTGCTTCACCGTCCCTGCCTCAGATACTTAACGTACTTGATTACTCACGATCGGCCTTTTCATCTGTGTGCATATCAACTTCATTTTGCTCGGGGAAGTTTATCTTGGTGAGCACTTCGCTTTCTGGTTGAAACCAATCTCAATTAATTTGCTCTAGAGAAAACTGATTAACAAAGAAAGAAGAAAGCCAGTTAACCTTTGAGAACATCTGCAAATGCAACAGGAGCTTATGATGAAGAAGAATCCGCTGCAAGAGCATATGATTTAGCTGCTCTCAAGTACTGGGGAACGTCAACTTTCACAAATTTTCCGGTAAAGATTACTGCAGTCTATCTGATAAAAAAATAATTATTTTTTATGTGAATTTCTTATTTGATACTTGCTAATATATTTATGGAGCCGAGACAATTATCTTTCAATGTTAAGTTATATTCTGTGCGATCATCAATTTGTTATAGGCGTCTGACTACGAGAAAGAGATTGAAATAATGAAAACGGTAACCAAAGAAGAATATCTAGCCTCCTTGAGAAGGTTTGTTCTTGAGCATTCTCACCAATTATACATAAGAACTTTGGGGTATAATCAGAAGAATTAAGAGAGTATAGTTTTTGTTTATAGGAGAAGCAGTGGGTTTTCAAGAGGTGTATCCAAATACAGAGGAGTTGCTAGGTAAGCGCAACACCCTTTTCTGCTTACTAATCTGAAGGAATTATACATGCATGCATGCACCAGTTAACTCGGAGACAGGTGGCCGCTTTCTTTGAAATTTCAGGCACCATCACAATGGGAGATGGGAAGCAAGGATAGGGAGAGTGTTTGGAAACAAATATCTTTATCTTGGCACGTACAGTGAGTTAATAACCTGAAACGTTGTTTTTTTTTTTTTTTTAATGAAACATGAAAAACAAAATATAATCTTTAAAAGATGGTATTGATGAAGCATTTGGCTGGTGCAATCTAATCTGAGCCGACGTCCTTGCAGCTAAATACAAGATCTGTTTCCTCCTATTGCAGGCACTCAAGAGGAAGCTGCTCATGCCTATGATATAGCAGCCATTGAATACAGAGGGATCAATGCTGTAACCAATTTCGATTTAAGCACATACATCAGATGGCTGAAGCCAGAAGCCAGTCTTCCTGCACCTCAAACTCAAGAATCGAAGCCAGCTTCAGACCCCCTGCCGATGGCAACCTTCTCCAATCACCTTCCGAGCGAGAAACCAACCCAGCTATCCGTTCTCCAGATGGACCCTTCTTTAATGGATAATTTAAACACCCCTAAAAACGAGGACATTTTTCACAGGAAGACGCTTCCCGTTAGCCCCCTCACTAGGTCATCCTCCTCGACTGCCCTTAGCCTCCTCTTTAAATCTTCAATATTCAAAGAGCTTGTGGAGAAGAACTTGAATACCACCTCCGAAGAAATTGAAGAAAATGATTCGAAAAACCCGCATAATGGCAACAACAATGCTGGGGAGGCATTCTATGATGGACTCAGCCCCATTCCTCACACAGGCACTTCAAACGAGGATCCGTTCTTGTGTTCAGAGCAAGGAGAGACAAATACATCGCCACCATACAGTGGAATGGAGCAATCTCTTTGGAATGGAGCCTTGAGCATGCCTTCTCGTTTCCATTAACTAGAGATTCCAACTTCCTTCTGCCTCTTCCTTGCATGAGGCAATGCAGCTAACTAGTCTGTGAATAAGTACCATAAATTGCTCTTACAAATAAATGTAGATGCCCTCTCCTCCCTCCAACACTCTTTAAGTATCTCATCTATAATGAAAATAATACACTTCCTATTTTCATGATCAATTATTGTGAACATGAAGCAAAATCTTCTTAAGAACAAGACTACTCTTTTCATTCTTCATCCATGGCACCAAAACACTCTATTCACAGTTGAGCAAAACTAAATTATACAATTACACATCCAAGTTTGTAGCCAAACTAAACTATATCGAATCAATTGTTAGGAATTAAAGGCTTGGCCTCGATAAATAAAACTGAGAAGTTGGAGGGCTTATTTTTAGTAACCAACTGGTGAAAACAGCAAAAACACTAACCGAGAAAATCACACATCCCTGGAATGCCAAAACACTTTAAAGAAACACAAATACATTCGCACTTTACCTTTCTAAAGAAACACATAATTCTTATGTTCCAAAAAATAAAAAAATCATCATAACAAGCCAATTTTGACTATAAGTGTCGGTTTAAAACCAAAAAATTTTATACTTTACAGGACTACGGGTAGTTGCCATAACACTTGCAACCATTAAACAATACTGATAAAATGAAACGTTGTAATACAAACAGATTGCATGTCTTATTGAATTTCTAAAGCAGGGCATCGTGGACAGTCAAATAGGAACCTGCTGGGGTAATCTACTATAAGAAATCAACCACCATTTCCGAGATTGTTCCTCAGTGTGGTTAAAAATCTCCTTTATTTGTACATAAAATAATCAACGAGACTGTTGCAGAGATGCGGTTTGGTGATGATTGTGTTTAGGGCATTGCAATCAACACCTGGCAGAATTAAACCTGCAAATGTTAAGCCATGAGTAAGCAACATAATTGCATGTCAGAACAAGAAAAAGAAAAGTGGGCATGGGCATTTCAACATTATATTTCTGAGAAACAAATAATTGTGAGCAACAAGTTAAATCAACAGAACCTAGAAACTTTATCACCACCTTTCCTACCAGAAAGCACCAGCTCAGTGTGAGAGATGACCCAAAGCTTAATCACCAACCATCCTAGAAGGACCCCTAATCCGTTAACAAAAGCTTTCTTTCATTATTGCATATACTCAAATCTCAGATTCCATCGTTTCCCAAGCTAACAAAATGCAGAATAAGGAAACAGGGTGTGCTACCAAATTATGAAATGTGGTTATACTGGTCAATGACTTGGGAACCAAGAACACAAATTTGGTTCAAGGAAAGCTTATCAATTACCAATAGAAGTTCTATCTCCACATCATCAAACTCTAATCCAAGGAAAAATATCAATGCGACCCACATTATCTTCCTACATTCTTTCTAGCTAAGCATCCAAACACTATCTTCTCCTGGGGTCACCCCTCATTCATCCCTCTCTGCAAAAAGCCACACTAACCCACCCTTTCTGCAAAAAGCCAAATTAATTACTCAGCAGTAACACCAGAAGAATTCGAATATTTAACTGACATGACCGATGCCAAAGCAATTTTTGTAGCACTAGAGTTCTGAAGCCATCACCAGCAATAGCACCCTTATTTTTTTAACACCAACCTAAAGCCTTGCCATTAAGTTCATTTCTTTTAGCACTCCATATACAAAAGCTCACCAAGTCCAAAACAGAGGGGTCCAACACTTGAACTCCAGCAATGATGGTGACCAGATGGGAGATTGAAGGCCACAGAAGAACAAAATATTTGTAAGACAATGCCTAATATCAAAGTAGTTATTGGACTTAGATTGCTTCAAGAAAGAAAAAAACTAAAGGAGCTCCCTCACCATCACAACTTGTAAGAAGAAAGCAGAGGGAGGGAGGTAACAGCAATAAAGTTTGGGTGCAATTCAATTTGAAACATCAAATTCTTGGAATTCAAATTGAATAGATATCATTGGAATTGTCCAAATTTGATATAAAAATCAATTAATTATTCACCTTACAAACAACTTGTTAATGGTCCCATGTAAATAGATTTTGGTTGTGGAAACAGACCCACCCTAAAAGTTTTACTCACTGGTTAACGAGCACAGAATATGATTAATATGATTTTCCCTTTCAGATAAATAAGAAAAATAATAATAAATAACTGATTGTTCTGTCGGCAACAAAGAAACTCTTCCCAATTTACTGTTAAAGAAACTGTTCCCAATTTACTGTTATATGCACAAGCACCATCTTCTCTGGCAGATGAATAGCAATGAAGTTAGAAAATGATGGAATACAAACCTGAGAAGAGCTCTTGGTTGATCATTACGTGGGGTTCTTAGCTGGTCTTCCAGATTATCAGTTCCATCTTGCAAAGTAGCATCAGTTGCTGGCTTGCTGAAAGTTTGAGATAAATCGTCTGCAAGCTCCTTTAGACCCTGTCAGGAAAAGGAGAGCCATCAAATTCGAGTTCAGACTATACTCGGTGAACACAAAGCATTTTATTGTCACCTAACATTTTCACCCCAAATCCTCAATGTTTTGAGCATCAAGATTTCCCGTTACCTGCAATAAGCAGTACTGACAGACCAGGAAGCAGGAATGGGCCGGGTCAAAGCAATCCATAAACCAGACATGCAGCATACATTTTACATTTGTTTGCATTCTCTCCCATTCATCTTTTCTGGGATTCAAGACTGGTTTAATGGGACATGATTGTGTATTAAAATGACAGTGCCCAACCCATTGGGGATAAGTTTGCATGTGGTGGCTAAAGGATCAAACTGTAAATTTGCAGCAAAGCTGCATGTCTAACTTCAGCTAATCTGTATCAGGGTATTAGGACACATGTGTGTGCAAGCGAGAGAGAACCAGATCACAAATTAAAATTAAATTCATTGTATAAGAAAGATACCGTCAAACTTGGGACTTCAGCGTATGCGAGTGAGGCACGAGTTCTCCCTGAAGGTTTAAGCTGATCCTGCAAGATGTAGAAACAAATATTCAGGTCAATAAACTGAAATTAGATATAAAACAGGACTTTGATAGTGAGAGAATAGTAAAAGACACTGAGTCAGAAAATGAGTAATATGGAAAAGAAGCAGGGTCGGAAGATAGTTGAGAAGAAAAGTTCAGCAAGGAAAATTATCCATCGATTGCTTCAATGATGGTGTGTTTTTTTTTGGTCTTGTGTAGAGAAAAAATCCCTAGCTTATATGAGGTCTAAAGGCTCAACAAGACAGGTAAATGAAAACTAATACTGTCCTCTGTCCAAAATCTCCACTTCAGGATGGTGGTGAGAGCTTCATTTTACAATGTGATAATTCAAGTAAGCAATACCATTTAGTTATAATGCCCGCTAACAATTTCTATATGAAAATCAGATGCATTAAAAAAAAACTGCATTAAATGCTATATCCAACCTCCAGAGCTTTAGGCATTTTTGCTTTTTTGCCACCAACAAAGTTGCACAAGTACATCACACCCATATTTGCAATATCCTGTCACCATAAAATTGGATCAGTACATCAGCAAGAATACGAACAGGAGATCAAACAACAAGATCACTCACTTATGCAATTGCAAGGCATAAAACACTGGTGAGTACTCTCACAGATGTATTCTTAGGAAGTGACCAATTTATCATAAGCAACTATAAAAGGAATTCCACTATAGTCATCTAAAAATAAACAATAAAAAGATTAAGAGAACACTCTCAGCTTTTAGTTAACTTCAATATTAAGGAACAAACACATGATGACAACAGTATTGCAAAAGAAAATTCAAGTATTCATCTGACTATCAGAGCACTCACAACTCAAAGATTATTACTTTCAACTCTCAACAGGAATTTGGAACAGGAAAAGGTTTGTTCATCCACAAAAACTATACATAATTTCGGTTAAGGATCCCAGATGCTCAAAATAGGGTCTCTGAACTACTCTTCAATTCCTTGAGTAAACAGGAAGAATATCACAAAAAAGTGTTTGATGTTTATGACAAGTAAACTTCAACATAACCAAAAATTCATTCAAACATCTTTGACACAAAACTCGTCCAATGTATTATGTATCTACTGTATATTCATTTTCCTGCAACTCATAAAAATGGATAAATAAACCAAATAGAGCATTGCAAACTATTCATAGGATAGATGTTAAGCAAGCATCAGTATGTTCTAGAAGTGCTGGCAGCACATGGATGTATGGTATGAAGATATGATTTTCAATTTAAATTGAAAAATGTATATGTTTTAAGTGTTGTTTCACCTGTTTCTCCTCCAATGAACCTATCTTCCCATCCTGCAAAAAGAAACAAACAAATTATAATGAATTCAGTTAAGGGACAGAGAAACAATGACAAATGTAACGGGATTAAAATAAAAATTTGGACTATTTCATCCCTTCACTATCATTTAACTTTTTCTCCTTTTCCTATTTCAAATTAAAATAAAACATATAAGGAAGTTTCATAGAGCACATCTTGAATTTTTTTGGTACTCCAGTAAGATTAATGGGGGTGATTGCAGAAACGTGAGTTTGGGGATTTGAGAGATATATTGACAAAGAAAGCAAGAGCTAGCAAAGCCAAGAAGTAAGGAATAATATTTAGGCAAAACCTACCAGACCAGATACCAAACACTGCAACTGCCACAGCTCAGAACCAATTAGTGTTAGATTTTCAGAGGCAGCATTGACCTGTATAAAAAATCAAGACACATTAGGATGATATTGCAGATAAATCTTTGGCATGCAATAGACTGTTCCACAATTACCTAATATCACCTAGAATAACATAAAAATAAGAAGAAAGTGAGACTGATGTAATAAGTTTCAAGTGATAACTATGTGGCTAATATATCACACTAGAATATTTATTCATCAACAAAAAAAAAATACATGCAATTAGATTTTTAGCACCTAAGATGTACAAAATATAAAGTTTATTACTTGAAAGACAACTTCAATGAGATCAAATCCTTCAATCGGTGAATCAATTTAATAAGAAAGTCAACCAGAATCAAGATTTCAATTATTGCATTTAAATGATTCTGTATGAAGCTTCATACTGTTTCCCAAAACAAAGAATCACAAATTTGATGATGAGGTCAATCAAAAAGAATAAACCTGGTCCTTCATTCACAGTTTAATGTTTTGTAGCAGTTTTAATGCGAATCTAGGGTCTAAATCTTGATGTAAGACACAAACACCCCATGAAGAGAGAAAGATATTCTCTTACATCATTTTGAATTGCCTTTGAGATCTCCTTTTGACTCTCCATTTTATCATCCAAATGTTGTATTCTTTGTGTTAAATGTGTCTTGGCAGTCTGACAAAAGAATAATAAATAAATAAAATCAACAGCATAAATGGAAAATCAACAGCAAATAATGTTAGTAACCGGTAGAAATTGGCTGATCGCATACTACTTTTATTTCTTCAGAGATGGACTGGTACATTTCCAACTTAATTGAAGCATAAAATACTCTTTACCTGTTCTCATTAGCCACATTCTAGCACCCCCTCCCCCAAAAAAATAATTGAAATCATCAACAAAATAGCACTTACAGACAGAGCCTCGGATACTTGCTCCAAATGTTTTGTCAAGTTTGAAACAGCACTTGCCATACTGCGCTTTGTTACGTACATAAGATCTGAGAATTTTAGACCCTGGTTTTTAACAAGGAAAAAAAAAATCAGCATCCTGAAAGTGCCTCGCTTCATCTTAGAGCTGCTAAATGAATAAAAAGGAATGAATTTTGAGTATATGAAAATAAATCCTGATAGAAGGAAACCCATGATAATGCATTGGTATTTAAGTACATACCTTCCACCACATGTAACCATAACCCAATGCCCCCAGGGTGGCAGCTGGAACTATAAGACCTGTGAGGTTACCTGTACCAGGTAGAAGGGATTAAAACCCAATAAGAAAGTATGCCGCAATAAGAAATGATAAAAGGAATACTTAATCTCTAGTACCAAAAGTCTAACGTGCAACATTTTGCAAGCCAAGGAAAAAATATCCTAGTACTGGTTTTAACTTAAGGAAAAGAGAGAGAAAAATAGAACTGTTCAAAGAACCACTGAATAGGAAATACAGTAGAGGATACCCATTTGGCCAGAATTCCCACTGAGAACTGTTATTTGCCGTGCAGAGGCCAGTTGCCGAACTTCCATTGCCAACCTACGCACCTGTAAGGAATTTCAAAACAGAAAATTATTTGCAACAACATGCAAAGTATTGTTATATAATTCACTCTTTGAATTAAACTGTGAATCTTTGTTACCTGTTGGGCAATGGCATCAGAGTAGTCAGAATCACCATCAGATTTTTCCCCGGATTTTTCCATCCCCTTCACCAAGCTCTAACAAACACAAATACGCATTTAATTATATAGAAATCAATTTTATTTTCAAGAAGGAGAATAAAATTCAAACCCCCAGTCATTTTCAACAAACAAATACAAGGCCAATCTAACTAAGCTACAACCTATCTGATCAAAACAAAAAGAAACTATATGATTCTTTAAAACAAACAATAATGATGATGATGATAGTAAAGCAATAATAAAAGCACCTGAAGTTCAGCGATTAATTCGGATAATTTACCGTTTTTGAGCATGATCGTACCGGTGTATCCTAGTAAATAACACGGCCAGCAAAAGTTAGTCAAATACGTGGGCAAGTACACATGATTGATCGGCGATTAATAATTAATAATAATAATACCTGCTCCGGCGAGGATGAGGATCCTAGAGACGATTCCAGCTTGCATAGCCATGACTAAGTTCGGTAAATCAGGAACCCTGTAGAGAGAGAGGAAGAGAAAGAGAGAGAAGACTCTGATTCTTTATTTGAGGAGGATCAAGTTGAGTTGTTGATCACTTTGTGCCTCGAGCATGGTATACTGGGCCGGAGTCAATTTTATGATTTATTGGGCCCAATTTTCTTCACTTTGCCTTTTGAGTTTCGAGCGACCTCACTGGGCCACTCAGCCCATATACGTAGGCTCGACGGGAAGTAAAAAAAATCACTTCCATATGTAGAAGATTAGAAATTTAACTCCAAGCAACCATCGGTGTGTTTTTCCATCAGTAAAGTGGATGACATGTCACCTACGATCCAATTTAAGAGGGTTTGATGGATAAATATCAAGTATATAGTTTTATATTTTAAAAAAATCATTTATCAAAATTAAAAAAGCCTTGTGTTCTGTATAAAATGAAATATTTGTTATATCATAATATAAAATATATTGAATAAATCGATTAGAAAAGAGAGATTTTAAATAATGGGTCAAAGACATAATTAAATCTACTTATATCTATTACTAGCGTTTCACTTGTCTCAATCTGTAAGTGGTTCCTCATTTTTTTAACCAGCATCTTTTTTCCCCTCTTAATTTGGATGTAAATGTTAAGTTGTCCACAATTTATGTGTTATTTCTTCGTACGATTTTTGACTGGTAAATTCATGGGGTGCTTTTAACCATTGATTTATCACCTGTTACGATTCTCCGTGTTATTTTTACAATTACCGTAAATGCAATATGCTAGTATGCTTTTTATACAAGTCAAGCGGAGTGCATATGTTGGTTCAAATATATTATATATTGTCCCTTAAAGACCTCAGTTTATCTGTATGTTTAAGTAACCATCTCTTATTCACTGTTGATGTTAGTTTTTAAGGAAAATCTCAGCAAAATTTTGTAATTTTTTTTTTATTAATATAGATGTCCGGGCCAGCTTGTACGCACGTTAACTAATTTCACGGGCCCTGAAGTTAACGACTATGTAAGCCTCCAGTGATCATCATATTAGCAACCACAGTGCTCGAACCTGAGACCACAAGGGAAGCAAATCTTTTAGCACCAAACTTCTATCACTAGTTCACCTACTATATGGTTAAATTTTGTAATATTTTAGTTAGCTATGTATATTTATTCAATTTCTATCTTTTATCCTGTTAAAATAATTATAATAATAAAATAATTCATAAATTACCTTCCCATTTCACTGCCCGCTAACCTTGCAATTGCAAGTTACCTTGAGTCAAGTAGTTTACAATATAATGATGTTTGCATTGTGCGAGTTAATATCTCATCAACTGACTTCTTCTGCTTTGTTTTGGCAGTGGCGTATCATCCTTTCATCTCCTAATCTTGGATCTTGACATACAATTGAGAGCATGTTCGGAACGAGATTTAGTTTTTTAAATTTTTAAATTTTATTTATTTAAAATGAATTTTTTTTATATTTTTAGATCGTTTTGATGTGCTGATATTAAAAATAATTTTTAAAAGATAAATCTTTTTTATTTTAATATATTTTTAAATAAAAAACACTTTTAATCGTCACCGTTATCACAATTTCAAACATGTTTTAAATTGAGTTGGCTTGATGAATCGATGTGTTTCTTTCCATAAAAAAAACTTTAATTTATTTGATAGTTATTGTTTGTATCATCGTGTTTGTTTGTGTGACAAAACCATAAAAAACATGACGAATCAATACTATAAATAGCTCCATCAAAAAAATTAAAAAGTTAAGTTCAAAGATAAAAAGGACAAAAAAAATTTGGGCAATATGTTTTTTACATCAATTAAAAGTATTTTAAAAGTTCATCAAAAGTCACAAGCAAATTAGTGTATTTTACATCAATCAATAACTTTTAAAACCTAAAAAAACCCTTAAAGAGCCCCCAAAATAAAAACCCAGGTTTTTCCGGTTTTTAACATTAATTAATCAAACTAAACTGAACAAAAAATTATTAATTTCAACTAGTTTCAGTTATGGTTTTTTTAAAAAAATTTGAGATTGGTTATTTTTTAAAATCAAATTGAAAATTGTCAATCCTAGTACAAGGAACGCATAGACCAAGAATGCTAGTTCGTAAAAATAAATAAACAATCTATAAAAACACCAACTTTTATCCAGACCACTGAACTACTCTATGAGTATACAATTGCATTTGCAGGTTCGAAATTATGAAACAGGGCAAAGATAAGGAAGAGAAATGGCTCCGTTGTCTTTTTACCTCTCTAATTCAGTTCTTTATATATATATATATATATATATATATATATATAAAGAATTTTAATTTGACATTTTTCGATATTTTGATGCAAAATTAATCCCTAAGAATGATAACTACCACTGTTGTCTTTTTTTTCCCCTTACAATTTTTTTTTTTTTGAAAGTATAAATCGTTGTTCATCTGGATGCCATTGGATTTCATATAAAAGTTATTTTCAAGTCTAATATATGGAATTTTATTTTTTCTATCACATAACGTCGCACAAGAAATTTAATCTAATTAATTTAGTGATTGCGTGTAATTAATTACAACCACAGACTTATATATTTTATTTAAATAATTAACCAAGCAAGTCTTAAATTTCAAAATGTCGAGTATTGTTGTCAGTTGCATGGAAAAAACATGACAACAACCTAATTGAAAATTCCAGCTGCGATAAAAGGTTAATACGACATTTAACAACGTAATAAGCTACCAACTAGCGAGAGAACCACTTGTCGAGTGGGTGTTCGATTATTGTTTTTTAATTTATAATTAACTCATTAATAGTAGATTCTCATATAATTTATACGACGTCGTGTGCTTGTAAGTTTTTTCATAACTACATGAATTTTTTTCAACCATATGTTCTCTTCCCGCGGTTTTAGGGTTGCCCTATTTTTATAGTATGATTATTTGCAAGTAAAAAATCTCCGATCATATTAATATTATCATACTAATTGATATAATTTTTCTTATCAATACTAGTCTAGTTTTATTTAAAGAAAAACAATAATAAAATAGATGCCCGTGAAAGATACTTATTAACCCAAATTTTAGAGGTCGTATGCTGCAATATTATTAATCTAAATTATTTTGTTATTAACTCAAAACACATGTTATATCAAATACATTTAATAAAAACATGCTTATTCATCAATTGATTGTTAATGATATGAATTAAAAAAAATGATAGAAAAAAAAACAAAAATAAATCGTTGATATATTTTACATTCTTAAAGTATATTCAATTCAAAAAGTTACAAAACTTGTATTTTGTTAATAAATGATTTAATTGAAAAACAATAAGGTTGCAAACGAAATATAATTTAACTATTGTACTATTATAAGTTTTTAAAATAATTTAAAGGGTTGTGGCAAGGACTGATCTAGCATGGATAGATTTTTTTTTTCTAGTTCTACTTCCCAACCAAAAAACATTAAATATACCTCTTAAATTAAGGTTTACAACATGGATTTTTAATTAATTTAAATAAAAACAATAAAAACAAATATATTATAAGAAAACGATTCAGATTTTCATACTTATTTTCTCAATCGTCAAAGCTGATGTGATATTTTATCTATCATTATTATTTTTTATTTCTTATATCAAAAGGCTAATCTTATTTTATAAATTTTTTATATAACATAATATGATTAAGAAATAATAGATTCCTTACACATTTAGTATTTTACAGAGGGATAGATGTGTCCTCGTAATCGTTATACAGAGCACCATCACAATTTTTTTTTTTTTTGGAGTTTCGATCACTTAAACATAAAATAATAGGAAGAAGCAATAATTCACCAGAAAGGCTGGTGGCTTCCTATTCACGTGGAGGACTAAGCATTGCAGGCCTTGTGTTTCTGCTAGGACATGTCCTCGCATTGTGGCCCTTTTCTCGACACAATCGACAAGTGTATTTTCTGCTTCCAGAAACCATAAAACCTTTGAATGTATCGCTGCCACCAAATTTTATCCCAACCACTTGAGGGCAGGACCTGCGATTGTGGCCTCCTTGACGACATATCCTGCAGCGATGATGCCATGTAACTTTGCCTTTATGATTGCTCATTCTTGACTTTGGACAGGTTCTTCTGTTGTGTCCCTTTTTTCCACAAAGCCGACACTTAAACCGCCTATCTACCAAGCTATCCTTGAGTTCTGGACAGTAGTGTTTCCTGTGCCCTTCACGTCCACAATTGGAACAGTAAAATTTCACTCCTGTTTCAGAAAGAGAACATAGTTGGTACTCCGAAATCAAGCTGATGAACACACATACCAAAGAATACATGAAGATTACTCATCTCACTGGAAGCAGCAATTCTGGTGGGGATCATAATTATTCAACTATTCAAGATTGATGAATGAATTAGTTTGAGTCAATAAAAATAATCACCAAGGATTGATTAATGAATTAGTTTAAATTACAAAATTCTCATGCTAATTGTCAAAATTAGTTTTGTTTATAAATCAATTCAGAATGACAAATAAAAGATCAAATGTTGTAATTGATCAATCAAGAACTTAGTGATGATAACAAAATCATCTGGAGTAGCATTCCCCCAATACCAGCAATATACAAAACGAATTTTTTGCAGATATTCCTGTCATACTCTCTCCCCAAATTTATGACGCTCTTAAAAGTCCTGAACAATTTTTTGGAAAGCTTAAAATGGATACCATGAGCAGAAAAGGCAGGAACCACATTAAGAAGAAAGGTAGCCTTCATCCAGGTTATATTCATAGATCATGGCAATAGGAAATAACTGAAGTAAATTAGTAAAAAGTGAGACTTGTATTAGTTTGGGAAACCAGAAACAGAACATTATATCGTGACAATGACAGCAAACTTTTAGTGGATGACGTGATCTGACCTTTCATGGCAATGCTCCGTTTTTTACGGTTCTCGGGATCACTAAAGAAAGCTTTCAAAGTTTCAGAAGCTCGTTTTCTTGCCGCAGCAGTTCCTTTTGCTTTCTGCGTTTCATATTTAAAGCACACCTTAGAGAGCAATCTCCATGTAATATTATGTTTAAAATTAATAGTTCAATTATATTCACTATCTCAAGATTATGAGACCATTTTGACGACTCTCATGCATCTTAGTAATTGAACTACAATTCCAACGCTGCAGGGCAGAATTTTGGATATATACTAATGGCAAAACAAACACAGTCAACAAAAATAAATGAAAACCCAAAGGTAAAGGAAATTATGAATCTTATACCTTGATTGCAGCCACTCGTTGTGCATGAAGCATAGGATCACGATGGATGATCTTCATTCTTTTACTAAATAGTCCAGTTTTCGCATTGAGACTCTGCAATTATCCAACTAAACAAAGAAGCTTAAAATCATGATCTGGCTACTTCAAACTTCCTTGTAAACATGTGCATCAGCCAAAACAATCACAGGAAACAATAAAGATTTTGTAAACTGACAAAGGATAAATAATTTAATAGTTGCCTATTTGAGGATTGCATTTACCCTGCGAGGAACTATAAATCCAATATAAGCTCTCTAATCTGAGTAACTAGAAAAGGCCATTAACTCAAATTCAATGACATCTTAAGTTTGCAGAATTGCAAGCAGTCCCCAAAATGCTTTTGCTCACATTATTTGGAGCTGCAATGACCAGGTGTGAAGATTGGTGCCTAGTCTACCTCCACCTTCTATTGGTCAAATGACTCGGTTTTCCTTTCCTGTCTGGAAGTGGCAGTTGCAATGTACTTACCCATTTGGTTTTTGGACCTATAGCAACCGACTTAATGCTAGGCTATACACCTTAGCAGCACAGGTATATTTCTTTGGCATTGCAGCCAAGAAAATCAGACGGCTTGCACCATGAGGGTTTTGAGGAATTGTTTTTCTTGCGATTCTTTTGAAGTATTATTTAGAGGATTGTTTCCTTCGGTGCTTTGGGGTTTGGGTTTGTGAGTGTTTTCTTGTGAGTTTTTTTCTTTGGGATGGTTACTGAAGTTGTCTCTAATAGTAATAGCCGAAGTTAGGGGATTAGGAGATTTGCCAGACCATATTAAACTTTGTGTGTCCTTATATTTTGTGTTTGGTTGCATGGGTTTTGCATAACACCTTTATATTAGGAAAAAAAAAACAATTAGAGACTAGTACAAGGGGCTGCACAGAGAGGATCCAGAGGACCATAATGCCCTGGCTGGATGAGGGTCCATACCACCTAGTCTACATTTACTCGATGAGGATAAAGATATGCCACATAACAAGGACACATAGCTGTGATTGCATGTTCTCACGTATGGTTCTAGATTGTCTTCATGAAACTCATGCATCATGCTATGAATATAGAACGTATAAGCGGATTGAAGTAACAAACTAACTTTTAGTGATCTACTAATCTTCAGTCCAACTTCAGGAGACAGTGATTGGTAAACACGCTTTGATTTTTTCTTCGCCAGCTCTATTTCCAAATTGTCTACATCATCGTCCTCCTTCACCTTGAATGGAGAACTGACAAAACACAAACCAGACATAAGGCCCATGCTCTGTCATCTACAAACTCAGACATTTAACAAACAAGCAAATCAAAATTATCTTTTTCAAGCTACACTCTTCACACCAAGCAAAGCCATGCATGCAATTTAAAAAAGTAAATAAGAAAACATACCATACCACTCCATAAGACAAATTCCTTGCCAACCAAAATTAGTAGCTAACAGGAGAGTTTTATCATTAGATTTTCGATCCTCTACATATCACAATATGTATGGGAAATCACTGCATGTAACAGTGAAACGAATACAAGACTGTTGCATAAAGGCATAAAAGATATAAAACATTACATACCTTTATGCTTTATGTGTAGTGCAAGGAATTCATAGTCTCTTACACTGTCAATGCATGTACATCTAGTTTACATTTTCTATGTGTGTGTACGGTTAAAAGACTCTAGATTCTCAACTTTTACTGCATTTCTCATTTACAGAATTGCCCTCGATTAGTCACGTGGTCGCGCATCTATATCAACAAGTTTCACAGCATTATTCTCATAAGCATTGATTACAATCTAAGTTATTTTATCATTCTATGAGTATTATTATCATGCAAAATCATGCTAATTCCCTCATTTCATCCTTTGATTATCCCATGAATATGGAATAAACATGCTTGGATGAATTCATCAGAAAATGTGCCTTTCCACTTGAAAATTTCTTGTTGTCAAGGACAGTTATCACTAATTTCAGCTGCACATAGTATAAGTTATGGGTTGGTGGCAGGATCTATGGACTAACCCGAAACTAAAAGAATGAATTATAGATATTTGACTTGATGGACTCCACATGGCTCAAGACCCACAGACCTTCATATTAAGCTTGAGTACAATCCAGGTTTTTTTCCTTGAAAAATGGCACCTCATTAATTATCTGCATCAAATTCTTGGCATACTCTCATTGGCCAGCCAACTATCAACTCCTCTATATTATAACTGTGCTCTCAAGCCTATCATTCAAGGATTTTTTCCTCATTTTTACATCGTCTTTTCTCTGTCTAGCCTCATATACAACCATGCTTGCATGAACATCCCCTCACGAATCATACCTGCTATCTATTATCCTAGTCATTCCTTATAATTACCCTACTTCATATTTATTAAACCAGGGGAATTCCTTGCAGCACCTTTCTAAATTACTTGCATTTGGGTCTGCAAGTCACGGCACATGTTTCATTCAACTACGAGTGCCCTCTTGTCCTCTCACTCCTCTCCCTTACTACTCGTGCATGTTATTAGAGTGCCATGGGTATGGAAACGAACTCCATTTATACCTCACAAGAACCCGTCATCCACAAAGATCAACACCGACATTTGTTTGTCATCTATTCATACGTGTGACCAAATGAAAAAGATATTAAAACATGGATATAGGAGTTGATCACACTCACTATGTAACAACTAACAGCATGCACTTAGAAAGCAAGATGTAAGAAGCATGTAAGTCGAAAAGCATGATATGAAGAAGTTACATTGAGCGGGCTTTTTCCCATGGTCGCTCGTCAATTGACTCTTCCCATATGACACAATCACCCAAGCATTGACGACAAGTCATCATACCCTGTTATGATGATTGACAATGGTGAAAGAAGTGAAATTCAACAGGAAAATTAAGTTTCGTCATGTTTATAATTAGCATAAATAACTGGTACGATGGGAAGAGGCGAGCAAAGTAAGTACCTTTCCATTACAGAGTGAACAATCTAATCTGAATCTGTCAATTCCACACTCAGAGCATGGAGTATAACCCCTTCCTCTACAACTTGGGCAGGGAAGCTCTCTGATATACTGACCACTCGGACCAAACCAAGACCTTGGTTTTGGTGGATCGGAGGATATATCATTCCTGGTCATCAAATTGCTATTTTAGATGAATTAAAAAAACCGATAAATGAAATCAATTTAATAACATATATATATATATATCCAAATGGGAATGACCTTGGCTTTGGATTGACCTGGATTCCAAGTAAGTCCGCTGAAGGATCATAACCCAACTGCTATTAATTAATTACAAAACCAAAACCAAATAAATACCACCAATCGCATCCCATCACATTAAAAGAAAAACACACAGTGAAGTATAAGAAAAGGGCAGAGAGAGATGCCAGTGCCTGAGGAGAGGTTTGTTTGGGCAATGAGTTGTGATTGTTTGACGATGATGATGAGGAGGAGGAGGAGCAGGAAATGAGAGGAGGAGAGCTTCTCCGAGTGGTGGTGGAACAATGAAGCACAATGAGGAAGTGAGTATTACTGTGCCTTCTCCACTTATTGTTATTATGACCTGTAGAGGCAGGAATAATGGTCCCAAGCCCAACTCCAAGAGACCATAAGGAGGACATGTTTATGTTTGTGATCTCTATCTCAATTCTTAACTGACCAACAACATAGATTCTCATAAATCCTGCAAGAAACAAGAGATGAAGGAGGAAAGTTGTGTGGATATTATGAATAATTGAATCAATAAAGTACAAATATTAATAATAAAAAAAACTAATAACACGTGTCACAAGAAAAAGTGTCCATACAATAAAACGACATGTCAAAACAGCGTTTTGATGGAAAGGGAATGGCAGTCTTTTTTATAATTTATCCATCCCTCTCTCTCTGATTCTCTCTCTCTCTGGTTGCTCAGCAAAAGAAAAACAAGAAAGAGGGAAAATGTTGCAGCTAAACAGTGTGAGCTGGTTGAGTAGTACCACCCAAAACCCTATGCTATGGCTTCCCCAATCCAACAGTCAAAGCTCACAAGATAGTAGCGCATTTAACAGTATTAGTAATAGTAAAACCTCGAACACCAAGAAGAAGAAAAAATTGAGTGTGAAATACCAGTACTACGACCACCAGCAGAAGAGCTTCACCTCTTCCTCACGGCCGTCTTCTTCTTCTGCTCCTCCAGGTTATATTTTTATATTTTATATTCATATTTCACTTTTAATTAACTCGAATCACCTGTAGATGTTTATTTATTTCTATTATTGTTACTTAATATATATATATATATATACACACACGCGCGCACAGTTGGAGAATCTCCGCCCAAGGTTTTTGTGGGCCATTCAATATACAAAGGGAAGGCTGCTCTTACAATCGAGCCTCGAGCCCCAGAGTTTTCCCCATTAGAGGTAAGCCTACTGCTCTTCTCATCTGTTTTTTTTTGCTTCTCTTTATGTTTTCAAATTAATATATATTGCAGTCAGGGGCATATAAATTAGTCAAGGAAGGCTTCGTGCTGTCACAGTTTGCTCCTGCATCTTCTGCTCGTCAATATGATTGGACGAGAAAGCAGGTAACCTACAATTTACTTGAAACATTGCAACCTGTTCGAACTACCGTTTCAATTGAAAAAAAAAAAAAACCTTCAGATCAGGTTTACTCCAGTCCTTGCCTAGTTAATGATTTTATAAGTGAAAAACCAGGACCATAACCACCTTTTGTGGATCCCCGAACTCCAAACCCCAAGTGTGTTTGACCCGCCATACTCCACATATTGGAGAAGCAGGCCGTTGGCATGATTATAAGAAAAACGTGTTCTTGCGTTTGACATGTGGCCTGCATCACAATTTATCCTTTAATTTATGTTTAGAGTTTGATTGATCTCGGTAGGAGTTTTCATTGCGGGTGACAGAAATTGGACATCTTGTAGGTATTTTCATTGTCGGTGACAGAAATTGGACATCTTGTAAGTCTTGGTGCAAGAGATTCCTGTGAGTTTTTTCACGATCCTAATAAGGGAAGAAGGTACTTTCTAATCTTTCACGTGGACAGCAGACTAAACATTTTGAACTTGTTTGCATGCTCTTATTCATTCTATATTCTTCTTTGTAATCTTGTGTTCCAACAATGATAGCTGATACGGATTATATAGCCCTAAACAGCTGGCCATGCTATATTTGAATGCTTTTTGTACTCATTGTTTTGAATATATATATATAAATTCCATTTCATCTGTTGCAATCTGAAATTAGTTCTTCAATGAAGAATATATGAAAACTCTTTTTTGTGATTCCATCTTCCTGCCAGTCATCAAATGATTATAATTGATGAGCAACAATTTCTGTTAATTTGTAATTGCATCCAATTCCAACTAACAGTAGACACGGTATGTTTCAACTCTCATTATTGACTCACACTGAAATCTGCAGTTTGTTATGAGCTGAGATACTCAGAATTTGAGACTGGCTTTTATGTTCCTTAACAACTGTATCGTGCCCACCCTATTGCAATGTTTGTATCCTGTATGCCTATTGATGTGGATTTATCATTCTGCTCAGTATAGATTGCAGGAATGCTTATTATTGACCAAGGAAAACATGAATATTTGCAAGTTATAGCAGTAGTGTTTTAATAGTTTGTAAAGTGTAACTAAACTGTTGATATTTGCAGCGAGGAAGGTAAGGTCAGGAAGGTGTTGAAGGTAGAGCCACTTCCAGATGGTTCTGGTCACTTCTTTAACCTCAGTAATTCTCTTTTCCCACAACTCCTGGTACTGAATTCCAAAAGCATGTTCTATGTGAAGATGATGCATCAATTCTCAGTTAATTTCCTGAGGACTTATCATATTCACATGAGTTCTTGCTCATTTATCACCCTGATAAAGCTTCACATATGTCTACTACCACATCTGGGCGAAAAGAACCATCAATTATTATTAGTATTTAAATCATGTGTGATGTATGGTTGAAATTTTGGGAACAGATTGTACCCATGGATTAATTCAATTAGTTTTGTTTTGGCTTTGGATTCTACCATTGTATTTTGGGGTGGTATTATATCAAGTGCTTCTTCCTATATCTTCATCAAAACTCAATTCTGTTATTTGTGTTGGAACAATAATAAATTCTCATGTGTAAATAGTAATTGGATGGTCGAGTATGTAAATGTGGCTCATTTACATTGCGAACGCAAGTTCATCCAACATTTCCGTGCTTCTTGTTCTTGTGCAGGTGTTCAAAACAAAGCTCTGAATATAGATGAGAGTATATACATTCCAGTCACCAGGGCAGAGTACACTGTCCTCATCTCCGCTTTTAATGTACAACCCCTCTCTCTATCTCTCTCTCTCTCAATTGCAAGCATCAGAAATCGAGGGATTCTGTTGAATTAATGTGATAGAATTAGCTCTACCTCTTGCCCAACATGATGAATGTTGCTATCCAGTAGCCTTTGGATGGTCAATAAAGAAGCAGGACAGTGTGCAAAATGTAAAATGGCAGACCTCAAAATAGTCCCCAAGTGTGAATTGATTCTCAATATAGTTCCAAACTAAAATGTTGTTCACTTGGGTCGCTCGTCCTAGATCTTCCCCTTTTTTTTCCAGAAAATGTCAAATCCAAATCTATGTTGTTTTAGTGCATACTATATGCAAGTTAGATGGAGACATTAAACAGACATGAATGTATTGACTCGATAGAGAAATATTTAATAGTTTGGGAATCCAGTTGAGAAACTTCATAGTTTGGGGACCTAGTTGAGAATTGGTGGATAGTTGGAGAAATAATTTGAATTTGCCCAGTCTAAAAATAGAACTTGATGGCTCTTATATAATTAACACCAAATGCATTTGGATCTTGTGTAACAAGTAGTACATCTTTCAAAAAAATTTTGCTTCTTGGCCTTTGAACTACTTGTTAAATCCTTGGACATGAGTGAAATACTGGGGAGATTGAATTTATGGTGGCTTATATATTTGTTTTTAACTTGGCTTCAAAATTAAGTTTCATTTTGGAGTGAACATTTTGTTTTATTCATTCCTCCATTCATTTTGTTATTTCTGATGCTCTTCATTTTTTGCCCCCTGCAGTATATCTTGCCATACCTCCTAGGTTGGCATGCCTATGCGAATGCAAATTCCATAAAATCAGCAGACAGTAGCCGGGAGAACAATGTGAATCCAAGATATGGGGGAGACTACGATTGGAACAGGTAGCAGCATTAATGTTGCTTAGAACAATGGTGGAAACGCCCCCCCGCCTTTATATCAATCGTCAACAGGAGAATGTTCTAAGAAATTTTGATGAGATTGTGGGCTCCTTGTCTTGTTATGAAAACTTGGAAATTGTATTCCAGGTTAGTATGTTTTTTAGTAGGATATTTCTGCAGGAGGTACATCAATGGTAGACATTATCCATGTGGCGCGTCCTACTGACCTTGAGAATTTTGACATGTACTTCGGTATTTTCCTCGTTAAAAAACGACAGTGTTTTAATGTATAGGTTCCAGACAAGGAAAATCTCAAGACGACATAGAGATTTAGAGGAAAAAGAATGATCAGTTGTACAAAGAGAGAAAAAAAGAACTGAATTGGGGAAAAATAGACCACTTGGAACAGATTGAAAAACATGAGAGTGGATCCTTACATTCCTTTATGCATTCACCTTATAAATTGAGATAAGCATTTCTTCATCTTCACCCGTTTAAAAATATAACATAGGAAAAAATTGAAATTTTCGCTCTCATTTATTTTTAAGAAATTATTTCAGACCTCATATTTTTTTCTCACAGATAAGTCCTTAACTTGAAGTTTTTTAGTCCTCATGTTTTCTTGTAAAATACAATTAGTTCCTGAATTAAAAAACAATTTTGCAATTAAGTCCCTTTATGTCAAACAGTAGTCAAATCCCGAAAGCTCTATTTTCCTAAATTTAGAGTGTGTTCATTATTTGCAACCTCCAATGGAGTTTTGTAGCTTTAAATGATGATGTTAATTTGCAAGCATAGAGGGTCAGCTTCATAGAAAATGTTTGCGGCAGGCAGGCAGGCAGAGTTTCCTTCAGACGGAAATTCGTGTACCAAAGGAGTTTCCTTGTGGAGTACACAGGTGGAAGTCCGTGTATCAATAGAGTTCTCTTTCTCGCGGCAACATTTTTGGAACATAAAAATGACATGTGTCTGTTGTCTCTTTAAAGAAGAAGAAAAAAAAACAGAGAGAGGCGTGTTTCCCTTCAGATTTTCTTTTTCATATCGACGTTTGCAGGTAGAATTCAGTTCTTCAATTTGGTGATACTGATGCCTTGTTTGTTTCAAAGAAACCAAATTCCTAGAATCTATTTTTTTTATTTTTCCATATTTGGCAACCATCCAGAAAGAAAAGTTTTTTCCGGTTAAAAAAAAAAAACTACCTTTTATCATAGGAAAGTGTTTTCCTTTCCTTGTCAAAAGGAAAACATTTTCCTATCTTTACATAAAACACATATCTGAAACACTTTGTTAAATTTTTTTCATACCCAGTTTTCTTCTTCACCTTACCTCGTCACGTTCAAAAAAATTCACAAAAAAAACCAACCAAATTCATCACAAGCAAGCCATAAAAATTATTGCATTTTTTCTTGCACATTCAGTAGCTTCTTTACGGAAACCAAACTTCCCCATCCAGTCCCTACCCTGTTTCCTCGTCCCCGGATCCAGCGCAAAGAGAGAGACGCAAAGTAAAAGGGGGGGGATCAGTGAATCTGTTGTTTGCTCTCTTTCTCAGCGTTATCAGTACATTTAGCTGAGGGAGAGAGGGATGAGAACTGGGAAGGAGGAGCAGGTCCTTGAGGTCTAGCCCTCCTGCCCTTGCCCCTTGAATCTGTGATGTTGTCCTGCTTCTTGAGAACAGGGGAATGGCGAGAGAAAGCCAGGGGAAGTTAAGGACCGAGAGAGAACAACCAATAGAGAAAGTTAAGGACTTAGTAGAACGAACAGTGAATGGTAAGAGAGAACAGAGAAAACAGGAGGGGATACTGAATACCAAATACCCAGGGGAATTAGAGAATGAGGGGAAACCGATAGAGGGGAAACCAGGGGAATTAGAGAAACCAGGGGAAACCATGGGAAAGCGACAGAGGGGAAACCAGGGGAATTATAGAAATCGAATGAGAGAAAATAGAGAAACCCATGATGTTGTCTTAATTAAGTTATGGGAGAGAGTTAGAGATTTGCAATGCAAGAGCTGGGGAATGGTGGGGTTTTTTTATTTATAATTATACTATATATTTGTAATTTCAGTTATAAATTATGTGTTTAATAACATAATGAAATCTAATGTAATACAACTCTAGGTAGGTATTGTTCCCCTAAAAATAGAGATTAACAATAAAATCTCCCTAATTTATAACTGATGATTAGGTAGATTAGTTTGTTTATCATCCAAATATTATGGACCAGCCTTGCCTGCCTATTAGTGCTTAAACTCAACAATCTCCATGGTTATAACTAACAAATCAAAATAGAATAGAATTGAACCTAGCCATGAACTCGATCGTGTGTTGTGTTGCTGCATGCGGGGTGATTTTTGAAACTTATTTTTATTTAATTATTCGATAATCAGATTATTTTTAAGAATTAAAATGATTGATCTTATTGATCGTTGTGAACTTATGAATTGTATATTTATTTCTTGATGCTTATTTGATATATATTAAAGGGATATTAAAGAGATAATTGTCTTTACCCATAAAAAAAATATTTATCCAAAAAACCCATCAAAATATTTTTGTATGTATTTATCTTTTAAAAAATTCTTCATACCAAAAAAAAAAACCCCAAATATATAACTCTTACCATAAACTAATTTGGCTTTCTTCATATGAAAAAAAAAGTTATTTTAAGCTTTTAAAATTGAAAAAAATATATTAATAGGTTTTACTTAAAAAATATTTCACAAGCTTATTTCTCTATAATATAATATGACATATATAGTTATATTTTATAAAATAAACTATGTATGAATATAGGATATAATAAAAAAAATTCATCATTATACTTTTTAGATTTCATTCTTTTATTGTAAGTGATTAAATATTTATATTAAATATTTTATATATATTAGATAAACTTGAAAAAAAAATTAATTCATTAATAAATTATTTTTCATTTCATTTTCCATAACATAACCAAACACTGGAAAGTGTTTTCCAGTTTATTTTCCATAACACTACCAAACATCGGAAAATACTTTCCCGAAATTCACTTTCCAAAAGGAAATAACTTTCCTACAAACAAACGGAGCCTGATATGTCAGCTGGTTTCCTCCCTTTCTAATTTTCTTATCTATCAAAAGCCAAAGTTATTTAAAACAAAAAAAGTTTCTTCATTTTTGCACATCAAGCAATTTTTTCTGTGCAATTTTCTTCTTCTTTTTTTCACTTCTAATATGTAAAGAAGGTATTTGAGAATCTATGGTAGTTTTTTAAAGTATTTTGATTTAGTAATATATTAAAATAATAATTTTTAAAAAATATTTTTAATATTAATATATCAAAACCATTTTAAAACATAAAAAAATTAATGCATCGAAACGAAGCTAAGTTAAATTATACATAAAAAAACACCTAAACAAATGATCTTTTATATATATATATATATATATATATATATATATATATTTGGATAAGAAATATATTGGGTGGAAAAATATATACCTTATCAATCTCATTTTTGTATGTACAGACAGTACAGTCGTCTCTGGCTGCATGGATGCAAAGATGGAGCTCTTAAATTCTGGTAGAACTCTATCCATGCACTCAATTTCTTTCTCTCTTCAATGAAATGGCAAGGGATGAGGACAGATGCATTTAATAGGATTTGACTCATAGGCCCACCAATTAGATAACCCAAGTCGAGGACCCCATATAGCTTTGGCAAAAACTTCAACATTAGACGGCACCCAAGTAGATTTTAGATGGTAGGATTTGTCTGCCTGATACCACATTGTCAATAAATATCCAACCACGAATGCTGCTCATCATGCTGTTCTCAAAGCAATCAAAAGTTTCTCGTTCCTCCCTTTTGCTCTCTTATTACAGTTGAATTGAGTCGAGGAGAAGAAATTTATTATTTCTGGCACAAGATCGCAACTGGCAATGAACAGTTTCGGTTTCCACTGCAGACTCAGCCCCAGCAACCGGGGAAAGAATATCTCATGCATCCACTTCCACAGGCCATAAATCCCAAGTACCAGCCTTCCAACAAGCTCCATGTACATCCTTTTCTTTTAATATCTAGATCATGCATATATGACATAATGTTTTCTTTCACTATTTTATTTCTTTCATTGCTGGGTACGAATTTACGATATTGTAGCATTTGAATGTCAGTGATCAAGTGGCGATGCATTGTGATCCGTTGCAGGGAAAGGTAGCTCTGGTGACTGGAGGTGATTCTGGGATAGGAAGATCCGTGTGCTACCATTTTGCATTAGAGGGTGCAACTGTGGCCTTTACATATATATGTAGAAGGGATAGAGGACAGGGACAAAGATGAAACCCTGCAGATGCTACTCAAGGCAAAGTCAAATGATGCAAAAGAGCCTATTGCCATAGCTACCGATGTTAAGTTTGAAGAGAATTGCAAGAAGGTTGTTGATCAAGTTGTGAGCGAATTCGGGCAGATTGATATTCTGGTGAACAATGCAGCTGAACGGTACTACGTAACTGCAATTGAAGAGATTACCGAGTCTAGGCTTGAGAGAATTTTTAGAACCAATATATTTTCTCAATTCTTCATGGCCAGGTAAAGAATCAAAATTATACATAAAAAGCGTATATGAATCAACCATGCCACCTTTCTGTCTGGTCAAACGGTCTTGTTCATCTCGGTTAGAGATTGGAACTGGAGTACTTGTATAACTATACTAGGATTTCTTAGAATCTAAACTGGAATTATGCATGGTACAATTTAGAACGAAGATGGATTATTATTTTGTAGTTGGCTCTTAATCAGTTGAATATTAACATCGTAGATCTATTGAGCGTAAAGTAATGGATTTTATCTCGTAGAGATTATGTGTCCAGCTAGCTTGGGTTTAAGCTATTATGTGAGATGATAATTAGCTTGCAGAATCACTCTACACCATGTATCAAACAATAATTTGATATCAAATCTCATGCATACCTTGAAAGAGATCGAATTGAAGGAGGATCGCCGACTACCCTCGGTAGTACAAGGACTAATGATTGTTTCGTATTGGTGTGCATAGGCATTCTCTAAAATACATGAAAGAAGGGAGCTGTATCATCAACACAGCATCTGCTAATGCCTACACCGGGGGCTCACAATTTCTGGACTACAGCTCCACTAAGGGAGCCATTGTAACTTTCACCAGGGGTTTGAGCCAACTACTTATAAGCAAGGGGATTCGTGTCAATGCTGTCTCTCCAGGTCCAGTCTGGACGCCAATACAACCAGCATCACTGCCTGCTGAAAAGGTTGCGAGCTTAGGGTCTGATGTGCCAATGGACAGGGCAGCACAGCCTTATGAGATCGCGCCTTCTTATGTGTTCCTAGCATCCAATGAGTGTTCCTCCTATTTTAATGGCCAGGTTCTGCATCCTAATGGTATGTATGGATGTTTTAGAGCATCAATAATCTAATTTGAACCTGTATTTACTGTTCATATGTAGTGATTTTACAATCTTTTATCGCATTTTACTGCAGGCGGGCTAATTGTCAATGCTTGATCTGGTCATGGGTTTTTGGCCAGCTCTTTTGTTCTGCTCGCTCTGCAACTAGCCCTGAATTATGGTGGGGAGACAATAAGTATTTGGGCTGAGCATGGTAAACTAGGCAAGGAGTCAGGTTCATGAGGAACCGTTCCTGTGATTGCTATACTAATTTATTATCGTTTCTTATCCCTATGTTTATGCATATGAAGCCTGTGGTTATCCTGGCGTTTCAGCCAACTCCGGTAGTTTAATTGGTTGTGTTTCCTATCCTTCTGTACCATTGTTATCTCAGGCCCTGAGGGTATAATCCCAAAGGAAACAGAGGAGGGTTGAGCTTGGATTTTCCAGCTTCAGGATTATGTGATGAAATTTCATTGGAACAGGGTGTGGAATTTATGGGATGGTAGACAACGTTGTTATATAATTTCAAAATTCTATTAATGAATCTTCTATAATGAAAGAAATGCTTGCTTTGTGATCATTGAGGGTATTCACTTGATTCTGAGCTGAGAAACTTTTTGAGTTTACTTCAGTTGAGCGACCAAGCTCCGATTGCAAAATATTAATTTTTTTAAAAATATAAGAATCTTAAGCTATCCATAGTCTCTTTTATTCATTGAAAAATGAATTATTAAAGACGTTTGATTGTATTAACAAAATGAGTTGGAATATATTTTTTCAATGTTAAACAATTAGAAATAAATAAATAAAATTAACATGTAACGTGCAAAATGATTTTTTTTTCTAGAACTGGATTGAAATATTAAATATAAATATAAATAAATTCATAACTTGAATGAAATATAAATTAATTGTTATTTACATTATAATTAACATTGTAAGTTGATTAAACTTTTAGAACAAAATGAGGGTGCGAAGTAAGATTTTCTATGCTAGAATGAAAAGGGAACAAAAAGATTTTACTATACAAAAAGTGATGAACAACAAGTTTTAAAATAGTTTAAAATGAAAATTGCAAATGTGACTTGACATATATCATGTAAAATTGAGCGAATTGATCAAATAATTTGTTCTCACGATTTCATGATCTGGATTCTAAACCAGATTAGATCCTGAATGGGGTTAGATCTTAAATTGATCCGGTAACAGTGTGTTCATGATATATGTCAATCGTGAGAACAAATTATTAGATAATTATCTTTATGCATGTTGTGTGTAATAAAATTGGATATTGACTTTTCTGTTGATAAAATGAAAGAGTACGAAACTATTATTGAGTATGTAATGGAGAGATCATTTATTTTCCTTTGTCATGGGTTTCGTCAATCATGAACAAAATTTTTTATTTAGAAAGTAAAGGGAATCAACTGGTTTTTTATTCTGGTTTTCACGAACGACGCTATTGACAAAAAAAATTAAAAAAAAATACTTCCCGCAAAAATAATTTTCTTGGCTGACGAAGCTGAGATGATGAGCGGTTCGTGTAAGAATAAATCCCTTGTGAAATAGAGGATTCTGATGCATAAGTTAGTGTATGTGTAGAGAAAACAATATACAAAAGAAAATAAAGTGTGTGTTAGCAAGTCTGGCATGGCTGTCAAGGGTTTCGTTTGGGTTTCATGGCTTTGCTTACCTGTGTGCATTTATGCATCAGGCCTTGGAAGTTTCTTCATGTAGAAAATATTTTATCATTAGTAGAAAACTTGGTTTGGCTGATGATTCGATTCTTGGTTGTTGTGTCATGTCATGTCATGATCTGCTTAGCTTTTAGCTAAAACATAGGTACTTGTTTTGCATAAAAAGTAGATAAAAAAACATTAAAAAAAACATGTTTGTATAGCGTGTATGAAAAATTTATATGGGTGGCTCACGAAAACCCGTAAAAAAAACATAGGAGAGAATGTTGGGTAGACTAATTAGACCAGGACAACACCGGGTTCAGGTTGTACTTTTTGCTAGAAAAATTCCAACCACAGGTACTATTTATGGACATTTACAGATATCGGATGTTTTCTAAACTGCAGGTGGAATGATTGTCAATGGTTGATCAGCCAGTGGGTTCTCTCGGGCTTATATTCCGTGTGGCGTTTCTCTTATAGCTACCAGCGTGCACAAAATGTATATGCATAGGAAAATCGAAGGGATGGATCTCTGTTTTGTTGATATGAAGAAAGAAATGATCGGTGGATGGCGTTTCGTGTGGTGGTGATAGAAATTGCATGCTACTTTCTGTATACTCTATCCTTGCATGTTCTCTATAAATATACACGTCAGGTTATCGCCAAGTAACAAATTTGCGCGTCTCCGCCCATCAGCAAGTTGCTCCTTCCTCTCCATCCCCCATTTGGCATGGCATCTCAACTGTAATAAAAATAGCTACCCAATCTATGGATGATTATTGTAAGTTCATATTACAGTAAAGTAAATTCACCAACCAATCATGTAACAAAGTAAATTAGAGTCACCATTTCGTTTCGAACCGCCAAATTCTGCCCCAGGGCTGAATTTCAAAGGATACCAATACAAGGAATACAGAAATGATTCCTCATACGTTATATACAGTGCAGATATATAATATATACTTGGAACTTCATTAGTTCACTACGTTGGAAAAGGTCTTAGCATGCATGAAGACATTCTTTTATCGCATCAAGTTCGTGTAAATTGATCCAGTTCACTACAGAACAGGACTTTCTGATAAGAAGTACCCTGCCGCTATTTCATAAAATAGAACAAAATGAATAGCTACATCCATCACCAATCACATCCAACTATCAAAGTACATATATGTGATAGGAAGCACAAGGAAACAAGCCAAAGTAGAACGTGAATGTCTGGTTTCTTTGTTATTTTGATTTTTAAGCAGAAGTGGGCATGACAAGGTAGAACATCAAGTTTCTTTGCAGTTGAAAAGCAAATGTTAAGAAGAATCCATATACTACTCATCTTAACCTCTTCAAAAAGAAATAGTATCCCGGGACAGCAATCCATTCTTAGTTACTGTTACAGTGCATAAATATTCGATGCAGGACGCAAACCAACAGGCACTTGGATTCTTCACAGCACGTCCCTTGCATCAAATGCCTTCTCAGATGATAAGGTAAAACACAGTCAAGCTGCCAGGCACGAGCACCATGGCATTAATGACCTCTCTGTAAAACAGGGGGGGAAGCACAAATGAGTTCAGGTTAACCCTCCATGTTTTGTCAATGTCAATCGACATATATATATTTTAATGACTTGGAAAAATTTGTAATATCAACACTACAGTTTTAAGATACTAGCGCTAATCTATTTCGGCAATGGAGGATATATTAAAACATTCTTCAGTGGTTTCCAAACCTGTACATGGGAGATTTCCACTCGGGCTTGGACAGTACCAGAGGCATGTGAGGATGCACCTAAACTTGTATCACGATCAATTTCCTCACTTGTTTTGGCCAAAGCCTGAGCAATGATGTTCTGTTCCACACCCTTCCCCTTCCAGGAGAAATTTGAAGTTGCCCCAGTAAAACCAGAATCAGACATGGAGGGTCCCGTGCGTTTTGTGGTAAGATCCAAGCGCTCAATCATTCGTGCAACACCAGCAATTCCTGCACTCATTTCCCTCTGAACTTCTTTGCTCAGCTCCTTGACCGAATTATTCCTTGCAACTAGCTTTTCCTTTATGCCTCTAGTACTTTTTGAAAGTGAGTCCTTGTACCTTTTGCAAGATATCCACATACTTCAGCAGCAGAAATTGAACAAGTAAATATCAGTCACAAAGAGACCAAGTTGCATTTATCTACCTGGCTGAAGCAGCAAACCATTTAGATTTAATAGAGTCTGAGAGAGATAGCACCTCCGATGAACCTTGCTCCTGGGGTGTATCAGTTGGTGGCTGTCTAAAGAGAATCCTGAAAGGTGAATATTTGAAAACATAAGAGACAGAAAGATAATGTGTGCAGCCGCGCATGCATTTGTGTGTGTGTGTGAGAGAGAGAGAGAGAGAGTCTAGATACAGACAACAAGAAATATGCAGAAGAAATCCACTGCAGAAGAATTCTCTGAAAGGACCAAATAAAAGATGATGAAGGAGAAAAATGAAGGTTGGCCATAAAGTAAAAAACAAGGACAATTGCATCGGAATGGTCATTCTTGTTTTTTTTTCTCTATTGTTTTCAGTTCTTCAAAGATTTTCTGACCCATTCAACCTCTGGTTCACTTAGTCACCTTGCCAAATAAAAAACAAAGTCTACATAAAAAGTTGCAGTTACAGAATGATACCTGGGTTTGAAGGGGCTATTGACAGCAGTAGTAGAAACTTGGTTCACGTCAGGAGGGGTCACAGATGACAAATTTTGAACGTTAACTGATAGTGTGTCAGGAGTTGGTGAATTGATCACTGATGAGCCATGAATTAAAGTTTGACCTTCTTCTGGTGAAGTGCATGTTTGCTGAACAGTGGCTACATGTTCAGGAGAGGTAAAGGCAATAACCTGGGAGGGACCAAGTCCGTTAGACCTCTGCCTCTCCCTTTCGTGAACATGATGAGCTCTGCTGGAGGCAGCGGCAGCAAGATGCTGCATGATATGCTCATCGAAATCAGAGTCATCTGAATAGGAATCCTAAAAATTTCCATTAGCACCCAATAAATAAAAGAAGAGCTTTTGAGGCAACTAAACAGTGAAATGAAAAGGTTAGGGTTAGGGTTTCAAACTGACTAAATAATCACCTGTTCTATGTCATAATCATCATCCAAGTGAGGAACGATCATGGATGCAGGAGTCGAGTTCCTTGACCTTAAGAGCCTCTCAGTCTCGACAGCGGCTAGAAGTTCTTGGCTAGAAAAACGGAATCAGAAACAAAGGTGCACGAACAGAAGCAGTAACCAATTAGGTTGCTTTGATCAACATAAAACTGAACAATAGAGAGAAAGATAGACATATATCGCTTCTCATAACAAATAATATACCTGGCATGGTCTTTCAGGACAAGAAGCTGCCAGCAAATTGGGCATTCTTTGCTTCTCTGCGACCTAAACAAGAAACAAGTAAAATCAATGATAGCCATAGGCCCATTGCATCATAATCTCACGCAAGACATCCATTGCTAGAAAAAATGTTATGGTGATTAACACCTACCATTCAAGAATACACTGAAGATGATATTCATGATTGCAGCAGGTAACCTGAGACAAGAAACAAGTCCAGAGGTCTATAGTAAACTTAAAACCTAAAGACAACAATCCATCACAAACAATCATGTTGAGAAAAAGAACAAGAGCTATAACATTTGACAAGTTGTAGTCAACGGGTCGCTATAGAACAACAATAGAGACGAAACAATAGTATCCATAAAAGCATCCTAGAGTCAATTCTAGTATTGGTTGTTGTATCATCGATCTCTCATGGAGATCATAAACTAGAATATAAAGACCAAGAAAATATATGTTGGGAAGAAATTAAAAAGAAAAAAAACAAGAAGAAGAGATCCCAGGATCCTGGTTTTATGATTATTTCTCATCAACAGATTTTCTTTTGGGTTTAAAAGGAAATTATTTCACATCAACAGTTCTCTTAAAAAGAAAATGGTGCAGTAAGAAGCAATTAGAGATCATAAATTTACCTCAACTTTATAAAGAAAAAAAAATAATCACTACGTAATTGTACCGCAAAGTTAGTACTTTCTAAATTCGATTCCAATTGATACATTCACCTTCTTTTTTCCTTTCCCTGAAAGGAAAAGGAAATTGAATAAACAGTGCTTAGAAATGTGCCAATCAACAGCTAGCACGAAAGCGATCACCAAAGAATTCTACTTTCCAGTCCATAAGATGACATTATTTTCAAAAAAAAATAGAGAGAGTGATAGTGTAAAATACAGTGGCAGGGTCTTGAGCGGTGAAAGGATCGAGGCAAATACTGCAAGAGTCGTCTTCGAAAGCATCGTCGACTCCAGCTCCGAGAGAAGAAGAGGAGGAAGACGACGACGCAGCAGCAGCAGCTGAAACCATTGGAGTATCAGAGAATGGAGAGGTAAGAGAAGTGAAATTCGCCATTTCAGAGATAGACACTGTTTTAGTTGAATGGAGAAGGTGAAGGTGAAGAAGAGAAGAACCCTAGAGACAGAGAGAGAGAGAGAGCGCGCGCGCGCGAATGGTCAAGGAAAAGAAAAGGATCAAGGAGAGGGAAAGGCGAGGAGGCAGAAAATGCAGGCAAAGAAATCCGATTCAGACGGTTTAAGTTTTTGATGGAATCAAACAATCTTTTTTTTTTTTTTCTTGCATTGAGTTATTTTCCATATTATATAATGGTTACTTGATAATTATATCTTATTCCTTTCTTCTTTGATTGCTAAGATGCCCCTCGAGCCGTTCTTTTCCAAAAGATGCCCCTGTCACGCTACAAATCCTTGTCCTATGGTAATTTTTAACATTTTTTACTTCTCGGTGTTATACCCTGTGCTTTTATCATTTATGCAATTATAATATTAACCTTCATTTTAACATACCATTTTTTGCTACTTTAGTTACAGTTAATATTTTGAAAAAATTAACGTTTCTATTTGTTTTTGTATTTTAAAAATATTTTTGAAAAAAATTAAATTTTTTTTATTTTTTTCTCTATTTCAAATTAATATTTTTTGGTGTTTTTAGATCATTTTGATGCGATAACATCAAAAATAATTTTTAAAAAATAGAAAAAATATTATTTTGATACATTTCCGATAAAAAAGACTTTGAAAAACAATATAAATTTATTCACATAGACTCGAGATGCTATAAAATCAACACTATAATTTATCAGTAATATGTACAGTGTGGTGTTTTCTACCAATATAATGCTTTATTTATTGTTAAGTATTTAGGTTTTTCATAATTGATGGTTTAAAGTATATAAATATACATACCCATTCTTGTGTAATGAAAATGTTGTTGTAGAAATAAACATCTAAATGTTTTAAATAATATTATGATATGGTTATATATTCTTATATCCAACTGCAAAATAGTATTCCGTAGCTAATAAATTATAGATAAACTTTGAGAGCTCATTATATTATCAAATTTAGAAAAATACCTTTTTATTTAGTTTATATAGTAAAAATCTAATTTTTACAATATATGATACGCTTTAGATGTGTTTGTTTTTATGCTGACCATGTGTTTTTTAAAGTTTTGGATATTTTTACTTAATTTTTTTATATTTTGATGTGTAGATATAAAAAATTAAATTTTTAAAATTTTTAAAAGATATTATTTTAATATGTTTTCAAACAAAAAATTACTTTGAAAAAAATCGCTCCTACAATACTAAATATTATTTTTATTTTTGATAAATCTCTCTTGGAATTGAGAAATTAAAATCAAATGAGACCAAATGATAATAGTTTTCAATCTCATATGAGTTCATGCATTATTTGAAGTCGATTTCTTTTATGATTGTGTAACAAAACATTAATTCCTTCCTTGCATGACTAATGAAAATCAAAGGCAGGGCTGGTTTTTTTTAAGAAAATTTTTTTTTTCCTTCCTTCCCTCTCATGAATCTAGTGATCTACATTTTTTTTCATGTTAAAATGTATTTGTGTTTTTTTTTTTTTAGTTTAACGTGGGTGTCCGGGTCAGCTTGCGCGCACCTCGACTAATCCCACGGACCATGAAGTTAACGACCATATAAGCCTTCAGTGGCCATCATATGAGCAACCACAGGGCTTGAACCTGAGACCACAGAGAGAGCAAACCTTTCGGTCCCAAGCTTTTATCACTGGACCACCACCTAGATGATTGTGTTTGTGTTTTTTTAATCTATATATACATACGCATAAATGTATGTGAATATTTTCTTGATTTCATTTAAGTTGAAAATAGAATAAATTAATTTCAAAGCAACTATGTACACTTTGACCCTCCCCTCGATAATCACAGCAAATCTTCAATTCTCAATCATGACCTCAACATATGATCCAAGCTTGAAATTTCTTCGAAGCTGGGAAATCACCTCACCTCACCTCACCTAACCCCCTCTCCTTTTCTTCCAGATCAGAAGCAAAGCTTGCTTCCCATTCCCTCATCTAGCCAGCATACTTTTTATATTAGTCTTTTTTACCAACAACCACTGTGATTATAATCTTAAAATTCATGATCAAAAGCGAGAGCACCGGTGAATTTTGAAGTTAAAAAGTATGTGTTGGAATTGCAATAGC